>Ga0209187_1001607_pt1 | contig 25080 bp, 19 predicted proteins | sample BantaG_FD_187430 | JGI IMG/M metagenome (GOLD analysis project Ga0209187, IMG submission 187430) | Marine algal microbial communities from Bantry Bay, Ireland - BantryBay_4 metaG (SPAdes) (version 2) | ecosystem: Host-associated > Algae > Red algae > Unclassified | place: Bantry Bay, Ireland...
ATTTACGTTTTTGGCTTGATCTTTTTGTCGCTAGTCTCGTTAAAAAGCCTCGTGATAGCGCGGCTATGGCAGCCCGACCGTTCCGGTTCCTTCACATGGTTCAGTCATGTTATTTGTCTTACTAGCAACAAAAATCGCTAACCCAAAATTCTTAATTTATTAATACCTCATTCCTAAACGAATTATCACCCAATCCTGATTTTCCAGATCCAGGTATTTCTATGGAAGATATTTATCAGGTAGATATCTGGAAAATGTCTGGACGAGAATAGAATCTAAAATTTTATCCTGATTTATTAGGGTAGAAGATCCCCGATTAGTTGCCAGGTGCAATTGACTGGGGATTTTTGATTATTATTAAAATAACGTCCTCTTTAAAGAGCATAACTGCGGGAGTCCTCGTATTTTTGTCTGCATAATTGAAATACGTAAACAACTCAATATTCATGAAAATAACCATTGCCCAACTTAATTATCTGATCGGGGATTTTACCGGTAACGTTGACAAAATGTTGGAAGCCGTTGCTACCGCAAAAAAGGACGGTGCCGATATTATTTGTTTTAGCGAATTAGCTACCTGTGGTTATCCACCACGAGATTTTTTAGAATTTGATGACTTTATCCGTCAGGCGGAAAAGGCGATTAAACGTTTGGCGAAAGCCGCTAAAAAAATAGCCATCGTAGTGGGCTCGCCCGCCCGTAATCCGGTGATAGAAGGCAAAGATTTATTTAATGCTGCTTATTTTTTAGCGGATGGAAAAATTAAGCATATCGCACATAAAGCATTGTTGCCTACGTACGATGTCTTTGACGAATATCGCTATTTTGAGCCAGGTAATGAATTCAAAATCGTAAAATATAAAGGGAAACGAATTGCCCTAACCGTTTGCGAAGATATCTGGAATATCGGAAATAAAAACCCACTCTATACGGTTTGCCCAATGGACGAAATGATGCCACAAAAGCCCGATTTTATTTTAAATGTATCGGCTTCGCCTTTTAGTTTTACACAGGCAAAAAGTCGGATTAAAGTGGTTCGCGCCAATATTAAGCGTTATGGAATTCCGATGTTTTATGTAAATCACGTTGGTGCCCAAACTGAATTGATTTTTGATGGTGGATCTATCGTTATGTCTGCTAACGGTAAGTTGCACGACGAACTTCCTTACTTTGAAGAAGCCGTGCGGACTTATGAACTGGAAGCGGTAATGAAAAATAAAAAAAGTCGTCCACAACTAAAGGATAAAATGGCGTTGATTCATGATGCTCTGGTGTTGGGTGTCAAAGATTATTTTGGAAAATTAGGTTTTAAGAAAGCAATTTTAGGGTTGTCGGGAGGAATTGATTCGGCGGTGACTGCGGTAATTGCCGTACGTGCCCTGGGAAAAGAAAACGTACGAGTTGTATTGATGCCTTCCCAGTATTCGTCCGATCATAGCGTCAACGATGCCAAAGAACTGGCAGAAAATATGGGAATTGAATACGATGTTATCAACATCAAAAAGATATACGATAGTTATTTAAAAACTTTAAAACCACAATTTAAAGGTTTACCATTTAATATCGCAGAGGAAAATTTACAGGCCCGTTCCCGGGGAATGTTATTGATGGCACTTTCCAATAAATTTGGACATATTGTATTAAACACTTCAAATAAAAGCGAAGCAGCGGTTGGTTACGGAACGCTCTACGGCGATATGTGTGGCGGACTTTCCGTGATTGGAGATGTATATAAAACGGAGGTTTTTGAACTAGCTCGCTATATGAATAAAGACGGAGAGGTTATTCCGGAAAATACAATTGTAAAACCACCGAGTGCAGAACTACGTCCTAATCAAAAGGACTCTGATAGTCTACCGGATTATGATATTCTGGACGAAGTATTATTTCAGTATATTGAAAAAAGAAAAGGGCCCAAAGAAATTATCAAAATGGGTTTTGACGAAAAACTGGTCCGACGAATTTTAAGACTGGTGAATATCAACGAATTTAAAAGGTACCAGACTGCTCCAGTATTAAGGATGTCATCCAAGGCCTTTGGGATGGGAAGAAGAATGCCAATTGTAGGAAAATATTTAAGCTAAGGAAGACGGATGAGTAAAAACAATCAAGATTGGTATCTAAAGACATTCGACGAACTCAGTAATCAGGAGCTTTACGGAATTTTACAATTAAGAACGGAAGTTTTTGTGGTGGAACAAACTTGTGTCTTTCAAGATATGGACGGAAAAGATGATAAAAATTGCCAGCATATTTTTTGCCTGCCTGCCGGACAGGCAAGTGTAACCCAAGAAAATAAAGTAATCGCTTGTGCCCGTTTTTTTCCGCCGGGTATTATGTACCAGGAAGCAGCATTGGGTCGAATATGTACTAGTATGTTGTACCGAGGCACGGGACTAGGCAAAGAATTGATGCGGCGATCCCTATTGGAAATGGAACGGTGTTTTCCTGGTCAGCCTATTCGAATTGGTGCACAGACCTATCTGAATGGATTTTATAGAAGCTTTGGGTTTGAGAATGCGAGCGAGTTGTATATGGAAGACGGGATTGAGCATGTGGAGATGGTTCGGCAGACGTAGAGACAAGGCATGCCTTGTCTCTACTAAAAACGCAGCAAAAAATCAATGTTTTTTGCTGCGTTTCAATTTAACAGGAATTTTAAATTTTATATGAGCGCTAAAGTTTGCGCAATCGCCGCGTAGTAATTATTTTATTTTCATCACTAATCAACTGGATCAGGTACATACCATTTTCCAAATCTGCTACATTGTAGCGTTGACCTTCGATCACTCTAAATTGTCGAATTTCTTTTCCGATCAAATTCAAGATACGAATCGTTCCCACACCCTCATCCGAGCTAAGTCCAATAAAATCCGCCGTTGGGTTGGGGAAAATTTTGATTTTCTTCGTAACCTGATGAGTTGTACTCGCCAAAGCGTCCGATGACTGTGCCGAAAGGCCAGCCGTTAGAAAAAAGGATAATATAATTAAAAGTAAAGTTTGCTTCATCTATTCGTCAATTTCTTCGTTAATCAATTCCCAAAGTAGGGATTTATTTTCAGTTTTTCAAGTATGTTCGAAAAGTTTAACGGAATTTAACAAGAAGTGGACAATAACAAAACCCGCTCACTTCACATTTGAAAATTATTAATATTTTAATAACAAATATCGTTCCTGATTTTTATGTACTGTAATCTAACTTGGATAACAGTGTGTTCCATTTAATAGGTTAATGAAAAATGCAGGCTAAATGTTCAATTTAGCCTGCTATAGTCCTTAAAACTATTGAAAATGTCTTATAACCGCTCTTCAATATAAGCTGCAAATTCTTTTACGCTCATACTTCCCTTGTCTCCATCCCCCTGCACACGAAGTGCTACTTGTCCTTCTGCTTCCTCTTTTTCTCCTACGATCAGCATAAAAGGAATTTTCTTTAGCTCCGTGTCCCGGATTTTTTTACCAATCGTTTCACTACGATCGTCGATATAACCCCGTACATCCATAGCGGCTAATTCTGTCAATACTTTTTCACAATAAGGATTGAAACGGTCGCTAATCGGTAATATCGCAAACTGCTCCGGCATCAGCCACAACGGAAATTTACCTCCACAGTGCTCAATCAATACCCCAATAAAACGTTCCATACTACCAAAAGGAGCACGGTGAATCATCACAGGGCGGTGCGGTTGGTTATCGGCACCTATATATTCCAGTTCGAATCTTTCGGGCAAGTTATAATCTACTTGAATGGTACCTAATTGCCAACTACGTTTTAAGGCATCTTTAACCATAAAATCCAGTTTGGGACCATAAAAAGCGGCTTCGCCTAGTTCAGTCGTTGTGACCAAACCAGCTTCTTTGGTCGCATCAATAATTGCCTTTTCTGCCTTTTCCCAGTTTTCATCCGAGCCAATATATTTAGCTTTGCTCTCCGGATCACGGAGGGAAATTTGCGCGGTAAAATCTTCAAAACCCAGTTTCTTAATCACGTGCATCGTTAGATCCAGCACATTCAAAAACTCTTCTTTCAATTGATCTGGTGTACAGAAAATATGCGCATCATCTTGCGTAAAGCCTCGTACTCTTGTCAAGCCATGTAACTCTCCACTTTGTTCATAACGGTATACGGTACCAAATTCGGCAATCCGGATAGGTAGTTCTTTGTAAGAATGTGGGCGGTGACCGAAAATCTCACAGTGGTGAGGACAGTTCATCGGTTTGAGTAAAAACTCTTCTCCTTCTCGTGGAGTATGAATCGGCTGAAAGCTATCCTCCCCGTATTTTTCGTAATGACCAGAAGTGACGTATAAATCTTTCTTTCCGATATGTGGCGTAATCACGGGTTGGTAACCTCGCTTGATTTGTTCTTTTTTTAGAAAATCCTCCAGACGCGTACGCAATGCTGTCCCTTTAGGTAACCAAATCGGTAGACCTGCCCCTACTTTTTCGGAGAACATAAACAGTTCCAGTTCGGCACCTAATTTACGGTGGTCCCGCTTTTTCGCTTCTTCCAGCAAGTGTAAATACTCTGTTAGTTCTTTTTGCTTTGGGAAAGTGATTCCGTAAATTCGGGTCATTTGCTGACGGCTATCGTCGCCCTGCCAAAAAGCACCGGCTACGTTGGTAAATTTAACTGCTTTAATTCCGCCCGTATGTTCAATGTGCGGTCCACGGCAAAGGTCTACGAAATTTCCCTGCTCGTACAAAGTCAGTGCTTCGTCTTCCCCTCGCTTTTCAATCAACTCGATTTTATATTCATCTCCTTTTTTGGTGAAATAATCAAGCGCCTCTGCCTTGGTAATTGGCTTGCGAATAAAAGCAGATTTGGTCCGTGCCAGTTCCAAAAATTTTTTCTCGATTTTTGGAAAATCATCCGAAGAGATTTTATGTTCTCCCGGATCTACGTCGTAGTAAAAGCCGTTATCGATGGCCGGACCTGTTCCAAATTTAATTCCCGGATAAACTGCTTCGAGGGTTTCTGCCATTAGGTGTGCCGAAGAATGCCAGAAAGTTTTTTTACCGTCTTGATCTCGCCAGGTTAATAGTTCCACTTTTGCATCGTGGTTAATGGGTCGATTGGCGTCCCATACTTCGCCGTTGACACGGGCAGAAAGTACGTTGCGGGCCAGTCCTTCGCTGATAGATTTGGCGATGTCCATAGAAGTAGCGCCAGATTCGTAAGAACGGACGGAGCCGTCGGGTAAGGTGATGTTGATCATGGTAATAAAAATTGTCGGGCGTAAACGTATTGTACAAGTAATACTTTTTAACCCTTTTAGAAAATAAGTGTTTTAGAAGTTATTGATCTTTACGCAGTACCGTTTAAAAAAGTTCCTGAAAAGATAAAATTCAAAAGTAGTAAAAATAAGCCTTTTTGCTGGGGTGACCAATGATTTTAGGGGGATTGGGCTGTTGTAAAATTTGATCTTTAACATTTTCTAATCAATCGTTCTAAACCAAATATCAATAAAACGATGCAGCAGGAAGTGACTTACGATGATTATCCCGTTGCGGATTTTCCGGTGGAGGATCGGGATGAATTAGATGTGACTACTTATACGGGGACGCCGGAGGCACCGTTGACGATGGATACGCCCGACGTGACAATTGCTCGTTGGGGATTAAAAGGAGCACAAGAAGAAAGGACGATTGTTTTACAACCCGATGAGGTTTATTCAATTTATGTGTTAAATGGATCTGGAACTTTTTGTGATTGCTTCGTCGGTGAATGTGGGGTATGCTACTTATGGGGAAATGATGCAGGGGCAGATGGGGTAGATAATCTTTAAAACAGACTGGTCATAAAAAAAAACAGCCTCCTATTGGAAGCTGCTTTATATGTTTTCAAACTTAATCTTTTTTGGTGTTACACAGTGTGAATTTATGAGCTAATGCTCAAATAAAGTGCGTGTTTATCTACGAAGCCATTGCTATGGACTTCTTTACTTTCTTGGCTTTGATCGCTCGCTTGGTACGGTTAACATTTACTTCCAGGTACGCTTGTGCGCCAGGAGAAAGTAAGATGTTGTGTAAAATCTCTTTAGCTCGGAACAACTGCGCTTTTACCGTTCCTAATGGAATATCCAGTTTTACGGCAATTTCATCGTAGCTCAATTCCTCAAAATATCGTAACTCAATCATCTGACGATATTTATCGCTCAGCTTTGTCAGTACGGTACGCATCAAGTACACCCGCTGTTCTCGGACAAGAGATTGCTCCGGATTAAGGGCGGTAGATCTGATGTTATTGGAATAGTCGTTGTCACTGTTGTGTTCGATAGGATCATCGATGGACAAAAGCTTGATCCGCTTTTTACGAATGTGGTCGATACAGTTATTGATCGCAATTTTAAACAACCACGTGCTAAACGCGTAGTTGGGTGCGTAACTTTCTAATTTGTGAAATGCTTTTCCGAAAGCTTCAATCGTCAAATCATCCGCATCTTCGCGGTTGCTGACCATCTTTAGCATCATGTGGAAAATTGAGTTGCGGTAACGATTCATCAATACGGCATACGCCTTTTGATCTCCGTCGATTGCTTTGAGAACATAATCGTAGTCCTCTTGTCCTCTCTGAGAGAGATTCGTCGTTTTTGGTTCCTTTACGTCCATTGTTTTATTTTTCCTTTAATTAATGATATGCTGAATATCACATAAAACAATACGTAAGCCGCATCCAAGTAAGGTGTCCATAGTGTAAGGCGCCGATCTTGCAGTTTTCTCAAAATGGGCTCACATATTAGTATTATAACTAATATTCTTATTACAATTATGATTACTGCAAATATGTTGCCAAAACTTAATATGAACAGTAAAAAACCTAAAAAATAATGAAAAAAGTGACTGGCAGAAACAAGACCTAGTAAAATCTTGTGTTTATTCTGGTAATATCGTCCAGTACTTAGGTGTCTGTTTTTTTGTCGGTAGTACGCGGACCAGGTCGTTACTGGGTCTGAGTACACGTGCGTATTTTCATTTAAGATAATACAGGTATTGTCTTTGTTTGCTACCTGATTAATAAAAAGATCATCATCGCCCGACATTACGTGTTCGTGTGAAACGAAACCGCCCGCCTGATCAAATAATTCTTTTTTATAAATCAAATTCCGTCCTACTCCCATATAGGGATGACCAGCGAGGGCAAAAGAAAAATACTGGAGGGCTGTAAAAAAGGCCTCGTATCGAATAAACATATTCAGAAATTCGCTTGTCTTTTTGTAAGGCCCAAATCCAAGTCCAATTTTTATCGGACCTCGAATTGGTCGCTGCATTTCTCTCAACCAGTCCTTACTAGTTGGACAACAATCCGCATCGGTAAATAACAGTACTTCATTTTTCGCCGCCTTGATCCCTTGTGCCAACGCTGGTTTTTTTCCACTGCCGGGTGGCTTGTCCACTACTGTAAGTACCCGCAAATTACGATAACTTATATTATATTGTAATAATATGTTTCGTGTTCCGTCTTCTGATTTATCGTCCACTACTACTACCTCAAAGGAACGGTAGTTTTGATTTAGAATATGGGGAAGATTTTTCTTTAAATTTTCTGCTTCGTTGCGCGCACAGATGATAATGGAGATGGGAATTTCATCTGGTGGAGGAAATGGAAGTGGGTTTTCTTTTTTTGAAAAAACGGCCAGTCTACGAAAATAATATAGCCAGATAAATAACTGTACGGCGGTTGCTAGCACAAATCCTACGAAGATTAACTCCGATAATATTTCCATAATAGGCTAATTTTCGGATGAAGTTTTGGCGGGTAGTGGATGCTGGGATAATTCTGTGAGTAGCTGTAAAAGGGTAGTTCTTTTTTCTAATAAAAAGGTTTTACTAGTTTTTAAAAAACGCATCGCTCGATTTATTTTTAGAAATTCTTTTATCTGTTCTTTGTATTTCCACGCGAAGACGCCAAGCGGATATAGGGTTATCAGATACAATAAAGTGATCCACCATGTTCCGGTTAGACTATGCACTAATTTTCCCTGGACACCATAGAGTATCGGCCAGAGCACCATGCCACTAATGGTTTTAATATTAGAATCATATCCGGGATATAGCTTCATGATTTTTGGTAAAATAGCGGGAATACCTGCCAGTAAAAGATGATTAACCGCACCGTACAAAAAGAATGGAAAACCAAAAATGAAAAAACCAATATTTTTTAAGTAGAAACCAATATTATTAATCGATAAAGATTTTACCACTGCATCGTCATCTATTTTTTGGTTAACCAACTCTTTCCGGTAGCTTTCCGTGGCTGTTTTAATTTTATTATAAAAATTACTATCCGCACCGTGTAATCGTTGAATCATTTTTTTAGAACGCTGAAAAGCAGCGGCCATATCCAATGGTAACTCGGTTTGTTGAATCTCTTCTAGTTCTTTAACAAAAGCATCTTCTTCGTCATCTTTCGTATCGGGTAATAATAATTCCATGGCTACCTGAAGATCATGAGTCAAGGCTTTGGCCGTCTGATAAGGGTCTCGTTCGTAGGCCTCTCGGTAATTAGAAACCAGAATGGGGTCTCCCGTATTAATTAATAAATCGGTACGAAAAAAGCGTGGACTTTCGTAATTTAGGCCAAAGGGTAGAATCTCCAGTCCCAGTTTCCAGTCACTGCTATTTTCGGCACTCAATGCAATCCGCGCCGTCCCCGTTTTGATTTCGTCGATCCGCCTTTTAATTTGACTATAACCTTGTGGTGCAATATAGAGGGTGCCACCGTTACTCAAGTGTTCATCACATTTAGCAAAACTGTCCGCATTGCTTATTTTTCGTCCTCCCCGATCTTTTGGACGTTCAATTGGAACACAATAAAAAGTAGTGAAAAACCAATTACCAATGGCAGATTTATATAAGGAAGCGTTGGCTAGAAAAAAACTGTGTTGCACAATTCGGGACGCCGTGTTCAATGGATCCAGTAAAGTGTTGGGATGATTGGAAACAATGATGGTCGGATTTTTAAAATCCAGATACTGTTTATTGGTTATCCGGGTATTCGAATAAAAAATAGCCAAAAATAATCGGACGACTTGACGCGCAAACTTGTAAAAATAATATCGCAAATTGTTGAATTGTTGTGGCGACTACGATTTATAATCCAATAAAAAATCTTTCACTGCTCCGTCAAAATCCTCACCGTCCGTTCCATGAAATTTTACCATTACTGGTATCGCAAATATAGGTAATAAATTATCTACGATAAACTTTTGGTGAAGTTGTAATCGCATGGCGTCTTTTTCGGTGGTAATAATAACCTTGCGTTGACTATCTATCTGTCCAAAACGCTTTTTCAAATTTGATAGATCAAAATTAGTAAAATAATGATGATCCTCGTATTCCAGTATTTGAACTGATTTAACAAGCGGGGTAAGATAGTCCAGAAGGTACTCGGTACGGGCAATCGCGCAAATAACGAGGATATCCAGTTGGTCATCCAGGATCAGTTGTCTGCGATAATCAAAAATATAATTAGGTCGCTGGTATTCGTAATAAGAGAAAAAGATTTTTTGTCTTGGTAAGAGGTTTAGTTCTTTTACCATCTTCTGACGATCCTCAGCGGGTAATACGGGAGGGCATTTAGAAACAACCACATAATCTGCTCGCTGGTAAGCCGAACGCCATTCTCGCAAACGACCCGAAGGCAGGAGATAATCGCGGGTAAAGGGATATTGAAATTCGGTGAGCAAGATATTCAAGTCTGGATGGATGGAGCGGTGCTGAAAAGCATCATCGAGTAGAATGGTTTGAATTCGAGCATCGTGTTTTAATAATTCTGGAATAGCAAAAGTTCGGCTCTCGGAAATACTGACGGTGATATTAGGGAATTTTCTTTTAAACTGTAACGGTTCGTCACCAACCTGTTCTGCAGTATTATTAGGATTGACCAAAGAGAATCCTCGGGTTTTACGGCCGTAGCCCCGACTCAGAGTGGCCACGTAGATATAATCTCTGAGTAGTCGCACCAGATATTCAATATGTGGTGATTTGCCTGCACCACCAATAGATAAATTGCCTACTGAAATGGTTGGCACACTAAATCGCACCCCTCTTAACAACCCCCAGCGGTATAATAAATCGCGTAGGCTGATGCCGATCCCATAGATTAGGGAAATTGGCGCCAACAGTATTTTTACGAATGTGGATTGCATATTTAAATATTAACTTTACGATTTACAGGAAAAATAATTGCCACAAGGCACAAAGAAAAAATATGATTTCTTTGCGCTTTGGTGGCTATAATTTTTTTTTAAAACTTTTGCACTGTATTTAATTTTTTTATTGAAAATGTTCTTATTCGCTTCACGAATTTCGCTAAAAGCACGGGGAGTTTTTAGAAATTTCTATTTTTAATTTTACCTTTGTGACTTACGCTCCCGACCAATAACAGAATTAGCCGAATTAGTCAGAACGAATATTTTATGAAAGCCATGATTCTTGCTGCCGGGTTAGGTACGCGCCTGAGACCCCTTACTAACGACCGCCCCAAGGCAATGGTTCGTATTCAGGGGATTCCTTTGCTGGAAATTGTCATCCGACGGCTACAATTTTTTGGAATCCGTGAATTTATTATTAATACACATCATTTTGCGGATCAGATCACCGCTTTTCTAAAAGATAAAGAAAATTTTGGAGCCACCATCTATATTTCGCACGAAGCCAAAGAACCTTTGGAGACCGGAGGTGCGCTAAAAAAGGCGATGCCATTCTTTGCAGATGGTAATCCTTTCTTATTATGCAATACCGATATACTGACGACACTGGATTTTTATCAGTTTTTCAAACATCACCAAAAATCGAAAGCCATCGCTACCCTGGCTACCAGGCAAAGAGCTACTTCCCGTTATCTTATTTTTGACAAAAAAAATACGCTTAGCGGCTGGACCAATATAAAAACGGGGGAATTAAAAATGGCGCGTCCAGTTGCTGGTCGATTCCATCTGCGTGCCTTTAGTGGGTTACACGTCATTGATCCAGCATTATTCCAGTACTTTGGTAAAGCAAAGCGATTTTCCATTATTGATACTTATTTGGCGGCAGCCGAAAAATCCATTATTAAATGCTATCCGAACGAAGATAGTATCTGGTTGGACGTTGGCAAAGCACTTGCGATTGAGGCCGCAGGAAAGCTCGTGGGACAGGTATTAAAGAATAATGTTGAGAATATGTTTCGGGATTGACGGGATTATCCGTAAAATTGCAGTCAGAAAACAACTAGTTATGAGCAAACTTCCCGTCGGTACTTTTATCAATATGGCTACTATCATAGTGGGCAGCTTGATTGGGTTGTTATTCCAACAAATTTTTCCAGAAAATATTAGAGATATTACTTTCTTGGCCGTAGGCTTGGGGGTATTGGTGATCGGCTTGCAGATGAGTTTGAAGGTTCCAGACGAATATTTGCCGATCTTTATCATCAGTCTTGTACTGGGAGGAATTTTGGGAGAATTAATTGGCGTAGAAGATTTTTTGGATGACTGTGAGCTCTGGATGCGGTCAAACTTTAAATTTGGGCAACAACGCTTTAGCGAAGGATTGATGACGGCCATTGTATTGTTTTCTGCCAGTTCCATCACTATTATTGGTGCTATCGAAGAAGGGATTCAGGGTAAACGGGAACTACTGATTGTCAAGGCAGCATTGGATGGGGTAACCTCTATCGCACTCGCGTCTACTTATGGAATGAGTATTCTATTGTCTATTTTTCCCATGTTGATTATTCAGGGTGGATTGACAATTTTGGCCCGTCAGGTAAAGTCTTTATTTACTAAAAATACGTTGGCGGTGCTAAGTGGGGTGGGTGGATTATTGATCGTTGCTGTTTCCGTAAAAATGCTGGAACTGGGAAATTTTAGAGTCGCTAATTTATTGCCCTCTCTGCTGGTGGTTGTCCTGCTGACCTGGTTACAGCGTAAGTTGAAGTTTAAATTTTAGATTCTCATCAAGAAACCGAAAATACATTGAGCCGTTTTAAGAAAACTTGCTTTGCGCTTTGCTTAGGAACAACGATCTAATAGATTCAGAATTATGACTAATATTTTTTGTGCCTAACTTCGTTTAAAATACGCGCCATAGCTACGGCTATGTCTGTGTTTTTCAACTCGTTATACACAAAAACTACCTACTCAAAATTTCTTAATCTATTTAATCCTCGTTCCTTACTCACGGTTTTCCCAAAACTTAATCTACACATTCGCACAACCTGTCCAGCTATAAGGCGGGATCAAAAATCTATTCATACCGTAACGACTCAATCGGATCTAGTCTGGAGGCCTTTAGTGCTGGATATAATCCCGAAAATAAACCTACAATCATGCACGTCGCGACGCCTACTCCGATCCAGAGCCAGGGCATCAGAAAATTTCCTCCTAAAAAATAGGTAACAATATTTCCCATCAAGATACCCAGGATAATGCCGATGATACCACCGATTTGGCAGATGACAATGGCTTCGGTGAGAAACTGAATTAAGATATTGCGACGGGTGGCGCCCAGTGCCTTGGTGATCCCGATTTCGCGAGTACGTTCGGTCACTGAAACGAGCATGATATTCATCAGGCCAATAGCGGCGCCAACCAAGGTGATTAAACCAATGATGATGGCCCCCATTCGCAGGGTGACCGTATTCTCCTTTAGGAAACTTACGAGTCCGTCACTCATACGGATTTCAAAATCATTGTCTTGCGAAAGTCGCAATTTTCGGATATTCCTAAATAGACCAATAGCTGCGGATTCAGCTCCTTCCAAATCCTCTGAAGTAGTAGTTGCCACGTTGATGCTATAATTTGTATTTGCAGTACCATAATAATTTTTAACACTCAATAAGGGGACGAGGACCACCTTGTCTTCACTTTGATTCATACTTGAACCTTTGGAAGTAAGTACACCGATGACTTTGTATTTTATATTTCCAACGGAAATAACCTGACCCATTGCCTGATCAGGTTTACCTTTAAATAACAAGTCTACGAGGTCTTTGCCGATGATGGCGCGGTTACTACCATTTTGAATTTCGGTGAGGGAAAGGGCGCGTCCGACTTCGAGGTCCAGGCCTCGCAGGTTGAGATAATTTTCGTCGATTCCTGTTAAGCGAATGTTGGGATTGGTTTTTTCGTTTTCGTATTTAACGGTGGCGGTTCGGGTACCCGTCATGTAGATGCTGATGGTGCCGGGGTAGTCAAAAATTTCTTTAAATTTTGTGGCTTCTTTATAGGAGATTGGATCGCCTTGCTTGGCTCGCCTGCCGCCCCGTTTGCCGGAAGCGCGTCCTCCCGTTGGTCGGATCGAAAAAGAATTTGCGCCCAAACTGGAAAAACTATCATTAAAAGAATAGATGGCCGTATCAATGGCTGTCAAAATACCAATCAATGCCATGATACCCACCGCAATGATCATTACGGTCAGGATGGAACGTAAAAGATTAGAACGGACGGCGCTGAGTGCTACTCTGATGTTTTCTAGGAATCCCATTTTTAATTGCTGTTAGCTATTGGCTGATCTTAATTTATAACGTCTGCACTATAGTTATAGTGACTTTACAATAATTTGCTATCCTTAAAGATAAATAAAATTAGTTTACAACGTATTTAGAGCAACAAATAAAAAAGGCAACGCTATGCTTTTACAAAATGTTGACTAATCGTTTTTAACATTTCTTTGTGGGTAGGAGCACTTCCAACTAAAATATTTTTACCAAACAGATAGTCAGTCCCACCGTAAAAATCGGAAACTTTACCGCCCGCTTCTTTGACTAGAATAATTCCGGCAGCGACATCCCATGCGTTTAAACTATATTCAAAATATCCATCAAAACGACCACAGGCCACGTATGCTAAATCCACGGCGGCGGAACCCAGTCGGCGAATCCCGCGGGTACGTTCTACAAAATTGCGAAGTACCCCAAAGTAGGCGTCCATATGTTGGAAATCGTAATAAGGGAATCCCGTTGCGATGAGGGTGTCTTCGAAGACCAAATTAGGACTGACAGCTATTTTTTCGTCATTTAGCCAGGCGCCGCCACCCTGATACGCATAGAAGCATTCTTCTTTATTTACTTCATAGACAATTCCCATGATGATTTGGTTCTCAAAACGGAGCGCTACGCTAATGGAAAAGATGGGGAGTTGGTGGAGAAAATTGGTGGTGCCGTCCAACGGATCGATGATCCACTGATAGGTTCCTTCCGAAGCAACGATGGTTTCCTCCTCGGTCAGAAATGCGGCACCGTCGAGTCTGGACTGTAGCCCGGAGACGAGTCGTTGTTCGGCAGTTTTGTCTACGTAACTGACCAGGCTGTTTTTGCTTTTGGTTTCTATGGCACCGAGATCTACTTTGCCAACTTCTTTTTTGATGAAACTGGCGACCTCGGCGACCAGTTGTCGGGTAGAATAACAAAGCTTTTCTAGTTGGGGTTTTTCCATTTAGTTTTATGTTTTGAGGAAAGGTTTATATTTTTTTGTAAAAAATAACAAAGCGTAAAATTACGTAAACTTTTTGTGAGAAATGAATAAAGTGGTGATTCAAAGAATTAATAAAGTGATCAACATAATAGCAAAGGTTTTTTAACTACTCGAATTACGCTTTCAATAGATCACTATACGACCCATCTACTAAATCTGACTCCTTTATTTTAAACAACTTCATATACTTTTTACACGTTTTTTCTAGTAATAGGATCTCTCCGGTTTCCGCTTTATCCATCACCTCAATTTCCACAAAATCACCCAACCCAACTACCTGATCGACGTGAAATTTCACATTCTCCAGAAAATAAATCGCCCGATGTTTATCCACCACAATTTTTTGTCCCAACGCGGTAGCTAATAGTTTTTTCAATTGATCGCTATTTTTGGAGGCAGGGTGATATAACAAAAAACTAGACGCTTTTGGCCCCGTTTGGTTAGGTCGCTGGTAAAAAATTAGACTGTTTTCAATATTTCCCTGACGTAATTTTAACCGTCCGTCGGGTACCATAAAATAAGTATCAATCTGGTGATCAATTCCCTTGAAATCGGCTCCCAGGTTTTCTAAAATAGACTTGATTTGATCGGGTTGTTGAGTGCGTGCCTTAATTTCTATGTTGAGCATGATTTTTTTGGTTAAAGATATAAAAAAGCTGGTTGGCCAGTTTGCTGGCCTGGAGAATTATTAAAGGTTTGCAGAATCATTTTGAAATCAAATCTACCTAGAGATAAAGGGTTTTATTTAAATTCCAAATGAACTTATTAACTATTTTGCTGGTTTGTTGAATACTGATTGTTCACTTGATCTTCTCGTATTAGATATCGCGTCAGAAGAGCGCCAACTGGCCACAAGCAAACCGGCCAACTGGCCTGTCCAGGCAGAAAGTCTAGAACCAACTGGCCAAAAAAAAGTATCTTTGTAACGTGCAGAATCTGGAACGCTTAATTGCTCTATACCGCGAAGACAAACGCGTGGAAAAAATTGTCGCCCAACTTTCAACGTCTCCACCGCCCCGAACACAATTGACCGGAGTAGTAGGCGCACAGGATAGCTTTGTCCTGGCGGGAACGTATCTGGCCGCTCCGCAATTTCATCTCGTTATTTGTAACGATAAAGAAGAGGCTGCGTACCTGCAAAATAACCTCGCCAATATCCTCGGTAAAAAGCCCGTGCATTTCTTTCCCGACTCTTTCAAACGACCCGCCAATTTTGATCAACTTAATAATACCAACGTTCTGCAACGTACCGAGACGATCAATAAAATTACTGAATCCTCCGCCATCGGCGAACTCATCATCACGTATCCGGAAGCGCTATTCGAACAGGTCGTAGCTCCATCCGTCCTCGCTGAAAAAAAGATCAGAATGGTCAAGGGCGAAAAAATGGATGTTGATTTTATTATTGAAATATTGGTAGAATATGGTTTTGAACGAACGGACTTTGTTTATGAACCTGGACAGTTTTCGATCCGTGGCGGAATCGTCGATATTTTTTCTTACGGAAACGAATGGCCCTATCGGATTGAATTATTTGATGATGAAATAGAAAGTATCCGCGTGTTTGATCCGACGACCCAAGAGTCGCTGAGGAATATTGCCAGCATCTCGATTGTCCCAAATATCAACACCCGTTTTTCGCGCGATCAAAAAATTTCGCTCTTTGGTGTGCTCCCCAAAGAAACGGCCATCTGGATGAAAGACTACCAACTACTGGTCGACAAACTACAGGCTTGTTTTGAAAAAGCAGAGGCCTTCGCCGAGGGTATCTCCGCCACTAACGAATCTGAGCTCGCCGAACTCTTCCGGGAAAGAGCTTTTATTCGTCCCAACGAAGTCCTGGACGATGTGTCTGATTTTCCATTGTTTTTTCTGACGAATAGCAAGCAAACAGTTCCAGTAGATACCACCATCGATTTTGCTAGTAAACCACAACCGAGTTTTAATAAAAATTTCAAATTGCTGATTGCTGATTTAGGTGAAAACCAAAAGAAAAAACTTGAGACATATTTGTTTACCGAAAATCCACGGCAGTTTCAACGTTTCGAAGCCATCTTTGAAGACCTAAGAGCAGACGTAAAATTTCATCCGATTACCAAAGCTGTACATCAGGGCTTTATTGATCCGGAACTTAAAATTGCCTGTTATACCGATCACCAAATCTTTGAGCGGTTTCATAAATATAAATTACGTCGTGGTTTTACCAAAGATCAGGCGATCAATTTGCGGTTGCTTCGGGAACTACACGTAGGTGATTTTGTGACGCATATTGATCACGGAGTTGGTCGGTATTCTGGTTTGGAAAAAATAGATATTAATGGTCACGTACAGGAATCTGTCCGATTGATTTATAAAAATAATGATGTACTTTACGTCAGTATCAACAGTTTACACAAAATATCCAAATTTGTTGGTAAAGAAGGAACCGCCCCAACGCTAAATAAATTAGGTTCAGATGCATGGACCAATCTAAAGCGAAAAACCAAGAAAAAAGTAAAAGATATTGCGGCGGAATTAATCAAGCTCTACGCCAAACGCCGAGCCTCCGAAGGACATGCTTTTCCTCCGGATGGTCATCTACAGACGGAACTAGAAGCGTCCTTTATTTACGAAGATACGCCCGACCAGGTAACGGCTACGCAAGACGTTAAAAACGATATGGAAAAACCACATCCAATGGATCGTCTGATTTGTGGGGATGTAGGTTTTGGTAAAACAGAAATCGCTATTCGGGCCGCCTTCAAATCCGTCCTGGATGGAAAACAGGTAGCGATCCTGGTACCGACTACGATCCTGGCATTACAACATGCCAAGACGTTTACCGAGCGACTAGAACCTTATGGTGTCACGGTAGATTATATCAATCGTTTTCGGTCAACCAAAGAAAAGAATGCAATTTTTGAAAATCTAAAGACCGGTAAGATTGACATTATTATTGGTACCCACGGAATTTTAAGTAAGAAAATTGGTTTTGAAGATTTAGGATTGTTAGTAATTGACGAGGAGCAAAAATTTGGGGTATCCGCTAAAGAAAAACTACGAAAACTAAAAGTAAACGTTGATACTTTGACGCTGACTGCTACCCCGATTCCACGGACTTTGCAATTTTCCCTGATGGCTGCACGGGACCTTTCGGTGATCCGTACCGCACCTCCCAATCGTCAGCCGATTCATACGGAAGTACGAACTTTTAATCCTGAGCTGATTAAAGATGCCATCTATTATGAAGTTAATCGGGGTGGTCAGGTGTTCTTTGTACATAATCGCGTAAAATCCTTACCGGATATTTCCGCAATGATTCAGCGACTTTGTCCCGATGTAGATGTAGCCGCTGCGCACGGACAACTGGAAGCCAAGAAACTGGAAAAGACATTACTGGATTTTATCAATCGAAAATATGATGTTTTAGTTTGTACCAATATCATCGAAACCGGACTGGATATTGCCAATGCCAATACAATTATAATTAATAATGCCAATCAATTTGGACTCAGTGATCTTCATCAATTGCGGGGACGAGTAGGTCGGAGTAATAAAAAAGCGTATTGTTATCTATTTAGTCCGCCGTTATCTGCCTTGACACCCGATGCCCGTAAGCGCTTAAAAACGATTGAAGAATTTTCTGATCTCGGTAGCGGTTTTAATATTGCGATGCGGGATATGGATATTCGCGGAGCCGGAAATTTACTGGGAGGAGAACAAAGCGGTTTTATTTCTGACATTGGTTACGAAACGTACCAGAAGATTTTAGAAGAAGCGATTCAGGAATTAAAGGAAACAGACTTTAAAGATTTATTTAAAGAAGATCTGGAAAAGGAACGCAAATATGTACGGGATGTACAAGTGGATACGGACGTAGAAATGTTGATTCCCGACGATTATATTTCCAATATTCAGGAGCGACTAAATCTCTATACGGAACTGGATAATTTAAAATCAGAAGCAGCGCTGGCAAAGTTTGCCGAGAAGATGGAAGATCGTTTTGGAGCGATCCCCGCGCCCGTACAGATGTTGTTTGAAGGACTCCGCGTCCGCTGGCAATGTAAAGAACTGGGCTTCGAACGGTTGATTTTTAAAAACAGAAAACTCCGGTGTTATTTTATCAGTAATCCACAATCTCCGTTTTTTGAGACCCGATTGTTTCAGGATTTGGTTCGCTATGTGACTGTGAACGGCGCCGAAAAGGGTTTGTCATTTAAAAAGTCAGTACAGCATTTTATTCTGGTAAAAGATGGAGTGAAATCGATGAAGGTGGTGCAGGAAATTTTGGGGGATATGCAGGCGGCGGTGGGATTAGGGAAGCCGGTGATGAAGGAGTGATGCTTCGTAATAATATTTTAAAACCTGATCTTCATGATTAGAATAAAGTCTATTATCTTAGGGTATGAGGAATAAATAACGCTCCATTCTGACTTTCTAAAATATGATTTATACTTCGTTATTTGAGTGAGTTTTTGTTTTTATTTCGGGAATATATTTGCTAGAACTATCTGGTAACGATGGAGTTTACAAAAAGAAATTAATCTTAAAAGAATAGTACCTTGCCTTCTGATTCTACTAGTTGACCAACGATAAACAAAAAATTGCCCACTGATAATCTGCAAGAAATAGAAGACTTTGAAGCGTTAACCCAACAAAAAGTAGGGTCAGCCGTTTGGTTCCTCTAATAATTTTACTATTCCATAAAAAATCTCAAGTAGCTTCGGCTGTTTGGGATTTTTTGTTTTGCTAATATTACACTTTTTAAATATTAATCTAACAGAAGGATAGTTTGTGTATAGTCACCTTAAGAGAATTAAAAGTCGCAGATGGTGCTCTTTTGTTTTTATAAAGCATTTTCATTTAATATGTGAATATTGTTGAACCTGTCAATATAAATTTGACTAAATGTAAGTTGCTCGACAAATAGCCTGGAATTAGATAATTCTATGATCCGAAAAGTTCTTTCATTACGTTAGTAAAGCGAATCAATAAATGGGAGACATTTTTTTGTACCCATTTTAATTTTTTTAATCTAAACAGTAATTATGAAATTTTATTTAGGACTACTAATGTTCCTGCCACTTTTATTTGTCAGTTGTGGAGACGACGACGATGACACCCAGACAGCTACGTTCAATGTAACTATTGAGAATGTAGTGACACCCACTTCTTTTTTCCAAAGTGGTCTTGCCAGTGTTCCCGTTGGTAGCACAGATGGAGGACCAATTTTGCCCGGAGGTAGTTATGAAATCACCTTTAATGCGGGAACAAATGTTACTCCAGGAGATGGTGGTACTCGACTATCTTTCTTGACCATGTTTGTACAGTCCAATGATTTGTTTTTGGCACCAGGGGAAGAAGGAATAGCACTTTACGATAACGGTACGCCGATTGGGCAAGGAGCTCCTGTGGATGTAACAGATCAAGTATCTCTTTGGGATGCTGGTACGGAAGTAAACGAAGTAACTGGTGGGCCAGATCAGAAGCCACAGCAATCTGCTACGGCTACCGACCAGGGGGTTGACGAAAATGGCGTGGTTACTTTGATCACAAATAATACGGATGGTACTAATGATTTACCCGCGGTAGACGAAGTAATTAGAGTAATGGTTTCCTATTTGGGAAGTGATAACTTTAGTGTAACTTTTGAAAACGTTTCTAATGGAATGACGATCGCTACACCTGCGCAAGGTGCTGGTACGCGAGCAGCAGTTCCGATGTCTCCATTTGTCTGGGCAGTTCATACATCTGATGCGCCTTTCTTTACGCGCGGTGAAACGGCTTCAACGGCGGTAGAAGATATTGCAGAAGACGGGGATGCTGGTGTAGGAGTTGCACTTGTGGCTGATAATACCGGATTGATTGTTCCGATGTCCCCCGGTGTTTGGGCAGTACACGACGATGATGACGAACCGTTATTCGAAACTGGCGAAGCTGATAGAGGCGATGGACTGGAAGGAATTGCAGAAGATGGAACACCTGGTGATCTGGCTGCGGTACTAGCTAGTGATGACGATGTATCTGTCAGTGGTATTTTTAATACACCCGTGGGGGCTGCCGCTCCTGGTCCGATTGGTCCTGGAGGTTCTTACACTTTTTCTTTTACAGCTAATTCCGGAGATAATCTATCTTTTGTAACCATGTTTATTCAAAGCAATGACTGGTTCTACAGTTTTGGAGAAAATGGGATACCGTTATTTAATGATGGCGTAGCAGTAACCGGAGATGTAACTGGTTTTATCGGATTGTATGATTCGGGAACAGAAGTTGATGAGTATCCTGGTGCTGGATCTAGTCAGGTAATCCGTCAAGGTGCTCTGGATAGCGGCGCCGCAGATAGCGATAATACGGTAAGAGTTGTGACCAATTTGACTGATAACGTGCCTGCTACTGCTTCGGTCATTAGAGTGACGATTACAGCGCAATAAAATAAGAGTAGAAATTTTTTAAAATTTCTAAATATAAAAAGTCCCAAATGGCAGTAGCTGTTTGGGATTTTTTTATGACTTTAGAGTTGTTTTGAAGTAGATTTTACCAATTATAGATCTCTATCTGGTAAAATGTATGTTTTTAGACCACATTTTACCAAATATAAAAATCCCAAATAGCCGTAACCATTTGGGATTTTTTAATTGGTTTCCGTAATCAAGAATTTTAGATAAGACTTGAATTTTCCTTGATCTTGTTACTTAAACTATGCCGTTAATCTCTTAAAAACCTCTTATTTGTCTCTTAAAACCTCTTATTTGTCTCTTAAGATCCACTTAGATATGTTGGTTCCTCCTACGTTTATTATATCGCCATCTTTTCTTAACTCAGACAATAGATTTCCTATTTTATTTTTTTTCTTTTTATCGTTCATCCATTCAGGCAATTTATTCCATAAAAGTTCATCGACGTCTTTTCTATTTAAGTCCCCATGCTCGGTGATCGCTTTTTTTATTAGGTCAAAATAATATTGTTTATCAAATGCTTTATTCTTAGAATACTTTGCTTTTTGTCCAGTTTTTTTTGCCAATTTTTTTGAGATATAAAAATTCGGTTTTCTTCCTTCGATAAGATTTTTAGATTTTAGTCGTGTAATCTCATGAGGTTCCAACGTTTTATTTTTTGGTAATTTATCTAATAAAATAATTTCTTCCAAAGATAAATCAGGATTACGCGCCAAAATTCTAGCATAGTCAATATCGAGCACTTTTGCAGAAATAGTCACTTTTACTTTTGCATCAAAAAGGTCATATTCTGGTAGAGGAAAATATTTATTTCTTTGGTAAATAAACATTTTACGGATACCTCCACCTGCGGTATCCACCATCTTAAGACTAAACATAGCGGTGGCTAGAAATCTATTTCTGTAGTGTTCTTCAGGAGCATCATCTATCACCACTTTTTCAACGCTTCCAGGAATGAATTCTCCTAAGTTAGTAAAGATCAACTCATCTTCCCTTTCAATTACATTTATCCTCCCTTGTCTTGTGTAATCCTGATGAGCGATACAGTTATTTAGGGCTTCTCTGATTACGTAGGGTTCGTATTGTCTAACTTCTTCAGGAAACAAGGTCTCATCTTTTATGTATCTATATTTTAGATTTCTAATCTTATTGTAAACTTTATCAACCGCTAGCAAAAAAGGAAGTTCTATAATTTCGTAATCTTTATCATTTCCTCTACTATCCTTCAATAACCATCTTATTTTAGGATCTGAGGGATTTAGAAAGTGTTCTGATTCTTCTTTCCCTAATAATAAAATTGTGGTTCTAGTGATCTTCCCTTTTGTGCTCTAATCCGTTCTATTTCTTCCAGGTTGAGTGGAACTAGTTGCTCATTATCTCTACCGTAGTAGTGTCCTTTAAAAGAAACCGGAATACCTCTAGGTGCAGCTGGAATCTGAAATAAAATTACTCTGCCTTCGGGTTCATTTAAAACATAAATTTCAATGAAAGTAATTCTATTCAAAGTGTGATCAGCAATCTCACTCTTGAGATTATTTAAATCATTTTGGTTAAGTCTAAATTGAGAACCAACAATATCATGATTTTTGTCTTCAACTCCAAAAATTAGCCAGGCGTGAGGCCTTCTTTTTAAATTTGCTTCATTACACAATGCGGAAAAATATTTCCCTAATTTAGTAAAGTCATAATTTCTATTTGCTTCCTTAAATTCTACGATCTCATTTTCAGAAGTCAAACTGCGAAGATGATTTAACGTATTTTTTAAATCTTGCTCTGTCATGACTGGTTTTTTAATTTAAACTTTTACAATTGCTATCCGCTATTCTAAAATACTTAATGTTGATAAACTATGCTGGATTTCAAAGGTAAAGAAAAGTATTTACTATAATTATTTCTATCAACAACTTCCACAAAAAAATCCCAAACAGCCGTAACCATTTGGGATTTTTTTAATATTCTAATTCTAATTCTAATTCACCTATCGCAACTCACTCGTTCCCCCAATATTTCTAAATGTATTCAACCCACAATCCAGGAAGTCCGCATAATCCTGTATGCCTTCCTTATAACCACGGGGTGCCGCCATTACTTTTTCGTCCGGACTCATCAATACATATAACGGTTGCGAATTTTGTTGGAAATTGACAATCTGAAAATCAGTCCATTTATTACCGACGTTGCGTAATTTTTTGTTGGTATATTTTGAAATAAAAATCTCATCCAGTTTTTTTCGATCATCCACATACAACGAAATTAAAACATAATCTTCATTAATCTTATCCCAAACCTGATCGTCAATCCAGATATGCTCTTCCGTTTTACGACAATTTACACAACCATAACCCGTAAAGTCTAGCAAGACAGGTTTGTTTACTTCTTGTGAATAAGTCATCCCTTCGTAGTAATCTTTAAAACAATCCAGGTCATTCGCACATTTGGTAAAAGACTTAAATCGATTTTTTAAATCTTCTTCCGACGAAGTTAGCTTATCATCTTCGGTCAGGAAAAAATTATAATTTGCCGGAGGTGCAATACCACTCAAAATGGATAAAGAATTATAGGCTTTTGTTTTGTCATTAATCATAAATCCAGTAGCAAGATATACAGTCAAAGCCAACGAAGCAAGCGCCAGTCCCATTCGGGGAAGAGATAGTTTTTTGATAGGACTGTCGTGCGGAAAACGAATATAACCAAACAAATATAAGGTCAGTCCAATCGCCAACAACACCCAAATTACCATGAATACTTCGTACCGCAAAAAGCCCCAGTGTTCGGTCATATCCGCTACGGATAAGAACTTAAAAGCAAAAGCCAATTCTAAAAAACCTAGTACTACTTTTACAGAAGTCATCCAGCCACCAGAACTCGGTAAAGAATTCAACCATGCCGGAAAAGCGGCAAACAGACCAAACGGTAATGCCAATGCTATAGAGAATCCAAGCATGACAAAAAATGGTCCGATCGCACTAGAGGTAGCAGATTGTACCAGCGCCGTTCCAATGATGGGTCCCGTACAAGAGAAGGAAACCAGCGCGAGGGTAAATGCCATAAAGAAGGTCCCTATCAGGCCACCTTTGTCGGCCATCGAATCTGTTTTATTAGTCCAGGAACTCGGTAGCGTAATTTCAAAATAGCCAAAAAAGCTCAATGCAAAAACAACAAAAATCAAAAAGAATAATGTATTCGGTATCCAGTGAGTTGAAAGAAAATTAAGTATCTCCGGGCCAAAAATCGCCGTAAAAATCAATCCAATGCTTACGTAGATAACGATGATAGAAGCACCATAAATAAGTCCGTTTTTAATACCTGTTTTACGATCCTTGCTACCGGCGGTAAAGAAACTGACCGTTAGTGGAATCATCGGAAAAACACAAGGCGTGAGCAATGCGAGTAGTCCACCCGCAAATCCCATGATAAACATCCAAATAGTGCTCTGTCCCGTGGCATCATCTTCTTCGCCACAGTTACCCAAAGGTTCTTTATAGGTCTCGGAAATCATCGAGACTTTTTGATCAATCTTTCCGTCTTCGAATTTTGCGGCGGCTTTATGTTTGTCAGTAGTAGTAGCGGCCGTTAGTGCGGACAACTTCGCATCCGCCTCCTCTCCCGTCAATGCCACCAAACTTCCCGGCTCCGCGTAAAAACTCACATCCGTCGGCGGCAGGCACTGACCATCGTCACAAGTCATAAAAAGCAGATAGCCCTTAATTGGTTGATTGACATCCGTCGTTTTGATTCTTTGTTTAAAACTAACCTGTTTTTTAAATTTAATGACTTCCATGTCAAAAAACTCATCATAGCCCGCTACTCGATGGTCACTAATCTCTTCGTTCTTATCTACCAGCGTAAGTGCATCCGAAGGATCATAATTAAATTCCGTTTTTTGCGGACCGTCCTCGCTGGGCAGATACTGAGAATAAACGTACCATCCTTCATCGAGCTTAGCCTGATACGTAAGATCATACGTGTCGTCAGAAACCTTATCAATTTTCATACTCCACTTTACCGGATCGAGTAGTCCTCCAGATTCGATATTGGCTTGTGGCTCAATTGGGGCGGGCGTCGTTGCTACCTCGATGGGCGTATTGGTTTCCGTCTTTTTGATCGGCGTAGTGTTTAGTTTGGTGGGTTCTTTTTTTGCAATGACTGACTTGGCTGGCTTTGGTGTCGGTACGTTTTGTGAGACT
>Ga0209187_1001608_pt1 | contig 25063 bp, 12 predicted proteins | sample BantaG_FD_187430 | JGI IMG/M metagenome (GOLD analysis project Ga0209187, IMG submission 187430) | Marine algal microbial communities from Bantry Bay, Ireland - BantryBay_4 metaG (SPAdes) (version 2) | ecosystem: Host-associated > Algae > Red algae > Unclassified | place: Bantry Bay, Ireland...
TTTCTTTGGTATGCTGACGTACAGGGTGAAATGGAATAACACTTCCAGCTCGCGCGAAAACAGGAATAGTATCTTCAGTCAATTTTACATTGACAAATCTTTTATTTTCAAAGGATTCATAAGAATAAAAATTGTACCAGTTTCCCTTGGGTAAATTAACCTTTTGAGTTTTAGCTTTGGCTCTATTGACTGGGGAGACTAGCAAGTCACGGCCAAACATAAAGTCTCTTTCTTCACGAATGAATTTCTTATTGGTTTGATCTTCGAAGATCATACTCCTAGTCATCGGAGTACCCTCGCTGATGTGTTGCTCAAAAGTAGTATATATATATGGGAGCAATTGATATCGAAATTCGATTGCGGTTTTATTTATCTTTTCTGCCTTTGCACCAAATGACCAAGGCTCCTGGTCCATCCTGTCTTTCTCCGTTAGGACTTTTGCTTCATCAACACCCGCTGAACCATCTTCTCTATTACCAATAGAGTGTATTCTATAAAAGGGATGGAACACGCCCAATTGCAGCCATCGACTCATCAACTCTGGAGTAGGCTGATCTACAAAACCACCGATATCAGAGCCAGCAAATGAATAGCCAGATACACTTAGTCTTTGTACTTGCGTATTAGAAATCTGCAGGTGCTCCCAAGAGGCAATATTATCTCCAGTCCATACAGAAGCGTATCGTTGTCCACCAGAATAAACAGCTCTAGTCAATACAAAAGGCCGCTTTTTATTATTCAGTTTTTTCAGTCCTTTTTGAGTAGAATTGGTCATCTGCATCCCATAAATATTATGGGCTTTGCGATGATTTCCGCCGTGTCCTTCATAGTGATGGAGCACTTCATCTGGGAAGGTCCCACTCTTCACTTTGAATACTGCAGGCTCATTCATATCATTCCAAAATCCACTAACCTCAAAATCATTATACAGTTCTTCATACAGTGCTCCAAACCACTTTCTCACCTTCTTATTGGTAAAGTCAGGGAAAGCACAAACGTCTGGCCATACTGGGCCTAGCATTAAATTACCATCTGTACGTTTACAGAAGAAGCCTTGCTTGAGTCCTTCATCGTATACGAAATAACCTTCTTCAGCTTTGATACCTGGATCTATCATGACCACTGTATCAAAGCCAAGATCTTTTACTTTTTTGATGGCTTTTTTCAGATTGGGAAAAAACTTCTTACTCACAGTAAAGCATCTGAATCCTTCCATGTAGTCGATATCTAAGTAGACCGAATCACAAGGAATCTTACGTTTTCTAAACTCTTCCGCTACACTAATAAATCTATGCTCAGGGTAATAACTCCATCTACACTGATGAAATCCTAGTGCCCACATAGGTGGTAATTCTGGTACCCCGGTTAGTTTAGCATATTGCTCTGCCACAGAGGTAAGCTCTGGTCCATAGATAAAGTAATAATTTATTTCACCTCCTTCGGCATGATAAGTCACCTCACTATTGGATGCAGAATCGAAATCGAAATGACTCCTATAAGTATTATCATGAAAGATTCCATATCCATCGCCTGACTTTAGTCCAAAATAAAAAGGAATCGTCTTATATAGAGGATCACGATCTGCACCGTACGCAAAGGCATCCGTATTCCAGTTGGAAAGTTTTTGTCCTCTCAATTCTAGACTTCCAGATTTATCTCCCAATCCATAAAACGTTTCTGTCTTGATGGACTTCTTCTTTATTTCAGCTTTGACAAATCCCTTATGAATGGTGGACCTAAATACACATGGCCCTGCATCCTGGTTGATCAACTTGCCAGCGTCATTATAAAACGAAATCGATAGATCTTTTTTAGCAATCTTGCAGCTAAGCTGTTTTCCAGCTATGAGAAATGCGGTGTTAAGATCTTCTGTTTTTTTAGTCTTTACCGTTTTCTTGAAGGATTTATCAATAGCATAAGAAAAGTCTTCTTCAAGAGCCTTGTAGGCATATCTTATGCGCACCATAGTATCTGTCAAGAACTCAATTTTTAAATGCACATTGTTTTTGCTCTCGATATGCGCCCAGTTGTCCTTAGATCTGATGGTTACGGCCTCGTTAGGTGAAACATCAGTATACACATCTTGAAATCGTTCGTGTTGTCCAACGTCGGTTACATTCACCAATGCAGGTTCTACAGCCTTTATTTCTTTAGTACGCTTTATTTTCTTTACTTTTTTTGCCAAAGTGTGTTCTTTTTAAGCATTTTCAAACGCATAGCACAAGTATATGTTAGGCTACACTTTAAATAAAGGACAGCAAAATAGCTAGTTTAAACAATTTTGCTGAATAATATTTCAACTCTTTGCGAATCAAGTGGTTGATAGACATCATAATATCTATATGAAATAGCTGTAATTCAATTGCAATCGTTTTATATTGCATTGAAATACAGCAACTTATTACGTACTTTTGCATCTTTTAAGAATCGCAAAATTTTAATTGATGAATACTTATAATTTAAGAAATCTATTTAGCCTGGTTTGTATATTAAGTCTATGCCTACTTTCTTTTTCTTGTGGAGATGATGATACGCCAGCAGACGAATCAACCAATGATGATTTAAATGGTGTATGGATAGCTACTTCGTATCAGCAAGTTGGCATTGAATTAATACCCAGTTCTGTTACTTCCTTAGAGCTTACATTTACAAAATCAGATGCTGTAAGCGGTTCGTTCTCTGCAGTTACGACTACAGCCTCGGGTAATCCATCGACGGCTGCTGCAAGTTATTCTGTAGTAGATGATGGAAATAGAATTAAGATAGGTACGGATACACTTGATTTAACATCTTCTTCTTCAAACCTTACTTTGGATGGTAATATTCTTTTTAGTGTTGGTGAGACTAGTATTTCTGCTACTAAGCAGTAGTCCGTTTTAATCAAGTGAAAAAAAAGCCCTGATCAGTTTGCTGATCAGGGCTTTTTTGTTGATTAATAGATACAATGCTGTTTACGACCTTCTGTATCAAGTGAGACCTATATAGATCTATTTCAGCAGGTGCGAAAGTGATCCACTTTTTGCAAACATCCGATCTACTTTATCTTTAACCTCCTCATCTTCGACAAGTGGCGGTGCATGATGAGGCTTTATCCGCGCATCTATGATTAGCGAACCTTTGCATCCCCAATGCTTATTTTCAGAGAAGGAATGCACCCCGTGGATGTCTGCTGCAGGATCGGCCCGTGTGAATGTAGCCCACAAAAAATTATTCAAAGTGGCAGCTAAAAACGCACTGTCATCTGTCAAAACCACTAAAGGATACTGATTAGGATCTATTGCTGTCAGAGCATCACCAATAGCTTTTATTTCCACGTCTAGATTCTCTTTTTTATACACAGGAGATTGGATGGCAAGCACACCTTTTTGCGCTACAGTTGGCGTACAAAAACCATTTGGCAGGTCGAGTCGACTAGGTACGCTTTTAGCTAAAGTTCTTCTTTGCTCACCGACAGCAGCGATCACCACCTTTGAGCCTGCATTCCAGCCACTTCCAGAATAATCCAAAGTATCCATGGTCGTTTTCGTATGAAAGTGTAGATCTCGTTTCCAATCGACACGCTCAAGCACGTGACTGAGAAAGTCAGCTATATCATGGCAATGCAGTTGAGGATTGTCAGCATGGTTAGATATGATCAGAAATTTAGCCAATGAAGTTTGACCACTACCGATGATTCGATTAGCTTGTGTCAATACTTCCTCAGGCTTCTTATCTCTAAATGGCATATACCGCTCAGACCCTACAGCAAGCAAGAGAGGATGTACCCCAGCGGCATCTACCGCATGAATTTCCTTTATACCTGGAAACTCCTGACTCGTCAAAGGCTTCACTAACTTGTGTATCAAATATCCAAAGTAACTATCCTCTTGTGGCGGCCTTCCTACTACTGTAAAATGCCACAGTGGATCTTTTCTATGATATACTTTCTTGACATCCATCACTGGAAAATCATGCTGCAAACTATAGTACCCTAGATGATCACCAAACGGTCCCTCTGGCTTTTTCTCTTTTTTTCTCACCACCCCTGTAATACAAAAATCCGCATCTGCACTTAGAACATTTCCACCATCAAACAAATATCTAAATCTCCGTCCACCTAGCATTCCCGCAAAGGTCAATTCACTCAATCCCTCCGGCATCGGCATGATTGCAGCGAAGGCATGAGACGGCAGACCACCAACAAAAACCGAAGCATGAAAATCATCTTCCGTTTCATTGTACATCGTATGATGCACCCCTATACCTCGGTGAATTTGATAATGTAATCCGATCTCCCTATTAGTTTTATATTCGTTTCCAGTGAGCTGGATTCTATACATGCCTAGATTAGACTCCATGATATTTTTTGAACCTGGTGGTAGGGTCATCACTTGTGGTAAGGTGACAAATCCACCTCCATCCATTGGCCAAGATATCAACTGTGGCAGTTTGTCGATTGTGGTCACCCCATATTTAATAGGTGCAGAAAATCGAGCTTTCTTTGGCAAAGCTTTGATTGCTGTGAAGGGAGCACTTAGATAATTGAATGGCTTCTTAAGAAAGTTAGTGGGATCAGCTTTAAGTTCAATGACCTTATTAGTTTTATCCAGTGTGTCACGAAATATGAAGTCAGTTCTCTCTGCAGTTCCATAGATATTACTGATCGCTTGAAACGGGCTACCCTTGATCTTCTCAAACAATAGCGCGGGACCCTTTGCAGCAAATACACGCCGATGTATCTCCGCCATCTCTAGGTGTGGATCGACTTCCATGCTTACCCTCTTCAGTTGGCCATTACGTTCCAAATCCTTGGCACAATCACGCATACTTTTATATCTCATTCGTATATTTTCAATGATGGGAACCTCTACTATCGCGAGGCGTCTAATGACAAATATAACAGCAAATTTAAAATAGAGTTGATTCTTTTTGACTAGTAGATTTTGCGGTAGCGTGATTTGGGGCCTACTCCAAGGCACCTCATCCAAGCATGTGCGCATGGAGTCGCTATGTTTCGTAGCTCCCTATTCGGTCGGCCCTCTTCTGCCCTACGATGCTAGGCGAGGTCTGGCGATTCCTTCGCCTCATATCCACCCGACATCGCCACTACTGCACAGCGCTAGTCCAAAGAAGTACATATTTTGGGATATTGTATTCCACAGATGGCTTGCTAAGGTTCTTTCTGCATATTTCATTTTATACTAAAATAATTTCGTACCGAACAGTGAAATTCGCGACTTGCTGAAGGCGACCAAGCTCGATCCCGTGGTACCACGGGAAAGTGCGGTAGAGATAAGGGATGGAAGTGGCATACCCATTCGGGCGGTGTTTAAACGCAATATTTTAGCGTCATTTTTGTGTACAGGCAAGTGGGTATTTAATGTACAGCCCTCCGCCTGTCAACGCTGTAGCTCGACACTCGGACAAGGACCACGCCAGCAGGCAGTGGATAGCCCCAAAATATTCACATGCAAATTCCAGTAAGGGCATAAAAAAAGCACCTCGATGATTCAAGATGCTTTTTATACTTTTATGTTAATAAGTCTTCGCTAAAATCTATCTAAAATAACATTACTCTTTTTGCAAGACTATAACCATCTTCGAAATGAAGCTGTACCATATAAGTACCAGATACTAGATTTTCTACATCCATTCTGATGAGATTACTTTGCTGTGTATATCCGTTTTGCTTTACCATCTTGCCATGTATATCGTATAAGATGATACCTACTGGAGCCAATTCTCCCTGTGGTAGTTCGATAAAGAAATAATCCTCACTTGGATTCGGATATAGTAAAATAGCATTATCTCTTGCCAGGTTTTGCTTTGTACTAGTTCCGATACTTAGATCAACCTCACTAGAAGTAAAACAACCATTTTCATCTGTAACAGTTACAGAATAGATGCCTGGATTAACATTGTTGATTGCAGCTGTGTTCGCTCCAAAATCCCAGAGGTATTGATAATTACCAGATCCACCAAAGGCTTCGACTAGAATAGATCCATTATCATTTTCTGAGCTAGGGTGTATAATGTTAAATTCTAGTTCTAATGGAGCTGGCTGAGAAACTATAAAGGAGTGCTCACTGTCACATCCGTTTGCGTCCGTTACTGTCACCTTATAAACTCCTGCACCTAAGTCACCAATATCTTGATTAGTGTTTCCATTTGACCAATTATATGTATAAGGTGCGACACCTGTAATCACTTCTAAATCTATATATCCATTGGATTCTTCATGGCATAAAACTTCACCAACATTATCACTTATTCCAGGGAAGGCATTGGATTTTTCGAAATCAAAGTCTTGCACAAAACTACAATCATTAGCGTCAGAAATGGTAACAGCGTAATACCCAGCACCTTGATTAGGAAGATTTTGTGCCGTAAATCCATTTGACCAAGTGTAACTGTATGGAGGTGTACCACCGCTGCCAATGGCTCTCAAATCAACAATATCTCCACAATCTCCTGACAGGTCAGCATTGATAGAACCAATCAATGCGCTCGGCTGCGTAATACTTACAGTTCTAACTTTCTGACAATCATTGGCGTCTACTACCGTTACAGTGTAATTACCAGCAAAGAGGTTTGATATACCCTGTGTGTTTGCTCCATTTGACCAATTATACTCAAAAGGTGCTTGGCCACCTTGTGGAATCAAAATAATGGCTCCATCATTTTGATTGGTACAAGATACATTTTCAGATTGCCAAGATAGAGCACTGAAGCTTGAGCAGTCTTCTGATGCGGACTCTACAATGATTTGAACAGTTTTCTTACAATCTTTAGAATCAAATATAGTAACATTATATGCACCAGATGAAATATTGGTCACCGATAGCCCAAACATACCATTTGACCACTCAGCTCTATATGGTGAAGTTCCACCACTTACTTGTAAGTTAACTGATCCATCTGCTAAATTTGTCCCAGATGATGGAGTCACCACATTGTTTACTGTGATCGGAGCCTTTGGTGCTAAAGTTTGTGCTCTTTGTGCAATACATCCATTCACATCCGTAACAGTTGCAAAGTATGTACCTGCTGGCAAGCTACCAATTGTCTGAGTCGTCGCTCCAGTGCTCCATTTGAATTGGTAAGGTGCAACACCGTTATTAGGGCTTGCAGAAACATAACCTGTATTAGATCCAGGACATCCTGGTTCACTAAATGCCATATCCATATAGAAGCTTGCGCAATCTGGTTCTGGAGATATGACCTCTATCTGATCTATAGCTTGACACCCATTTGCGTCTATTACAGTTACACTAAATACTCCAGGTTCAAGACTGATGATAGTAGGTGAAGTTTCTGAATTATTCCACGTATAGGTATAAGGAGGTGTACCGCCATTAATAAATGCAGAAGCAGAACCATCTTCAGCTCCAGCGAAAGTCACATTACCGCTTGATACAAATAGTGATAGCTGTGATGGACTTGAAATAACTGATGTTGCAACTGCTTGGCAACCTAATTCATCGGTGGTAGTAACTCTATATGTTCCTGCTGATAAGTTTTGGATAAAGCCAGTGATCTCACCAGTGTTCCACCTGAAACTAATATTTCCAGTACCTCCAGTTGGGTTGGCAGATAGCGTACCATTATTAGAATTGAAGCAGGAAAGATCTGTCTTATATGTGTTAACTTTAAAAGTACCACATCCAATATCATCCGCCTCTACTATTGCTTGCTTGATTACTGGGCAGCCTTTAGTATCATTAACTGTGAGACTATATGTACCAGCAGCTAGCCCTTGATTGGTTTGCCCTGAAAATCCATTTGACCACTTATAACTATACGCAGGTATTCCTCCTGAGGCGAAGGCGGTCAAAGAGCCATCATTTACCCCAGCTACAGATTCATTTCTTATCTGAATAGTGGCATTCATTGGATTTGGAGCGGTGAGCTGTATATTTTGATTTATAGTACATCCATCATTGTCGGTAACCGTTACGTAATATGTACCCTGAACTAAATTATTTCTTAAAGGTGATGTTGAGTTATCCTCCCATTTATAATTATATGGAGCCACTCCATTAAAAGCGTTGACTGAAATGGTACCATTTGTATATCCGAAACAGGTTGGAGGCTCAGAGTTAACAGAGACTGTCAAACCATCGCATGGTGAAACGGTATTATCTATTTTTAAGAATATTGGATTTCCTGTCAGAGCAACGTTATTAGCAGACACAGATGTAATTACGCCCGTTTTGAAATGATTCCATTCTCTCTTAGCTAAGGTAGCTGAACCGATTACAGTCCATGGTAAACTAGAAGGAAATGAATAATTAGCTGCTGCTTCTTCACTTCGATCTCTAAAGGTCTTTGCCCATAACATGTAGGTAGTTTCCCCAGCACCATTAGAAAAGGCACCACCTCTTACATTATTGGGCAATTGTAGTTGACTGGTTTTTCCAGCATCGTACCAGTATCCTCTAAGAGCATCGGACATGGTCTTTAGCGCAATACCTCCATCCGTATGAACAGCAGTGTGTTTATTTTGTGTCAATATGTTCTTATACAGTCCCATTAAATCCCATTGTTGTTGAGGTGCCCAAACAGGCAATGCATCGTCATATTTTTCGCCAATGTGATACAAATGCAAATGATCTACACCTACTACTTGAGAAGCAAACATGACCTTCATATTATAGTTAGCCTGTATCTGATTTCCTCCTGCAAAATTTGCGCTTAGTAATTCTTTTCTTGGAATATTGGTTTCGGTATTGATTTGTAATTTTCTTGGATAAGTACCGCCATTGTAGCCTCTAGATTCTAGCACTGCATTGAACTCTCTTTCTCTTTCATAAAATTCAGTAATAGCGCCATCGGAATGTCTAGAGTAATCGAAATTTAAAATATCATTATTCCATTCTTTGAAGGCCTCGTCTACATGAGGATAATAGTGCCAACTGAGTACGTCAAAGTATGCACCACCAGTTAATGGGTACTCTCCAGAGACATCACCATTATTAGGGTTATCGGTATTTCTTAGTACAGCATCTAAAAAACTAGGGTATCCTATTCCACCTGTGCAAACATAACTTTCAGGATATAAGGATTTTACCACTTCGTAAGTGATTCTCAGCATTCTAACATAATGAGATACTGGTGCAGCTATACCGAATTGACCGCCTAAATCACAAGGGCTTGGATCTTCTGTCCACCAACTACCTGGTGTACCAGGATCACTCTTATTATTATAACTTGTTGTAAAATCTGGTTCGTTCCATACTTCCCAGTATTTTACCCATTTTCCATATCTAATAACCACCTCATAAACATATCTAGCATAATGATTTTCGTCAGTATATGGCGTGCCATTTGCCCCACCATCCCAAATCGGAAGGTGCAGATTTTTCCATATTTCAGATTGAACACCAGGACAATACTCAGTATAGTCTCTATGTGCATCACTAGGAGAATTTAGAAACACGGTATGATCCTTTAGACCTAGTTCTACATATCTTTGAAATTCATCCAACCTGATATCGTAACTGAGGTTAGGATCTTCTAAGAAACTTTCAGGAAGTGCCAATCTTATTGATGTTGCTCCAGCTCCAGGCACTCCAGATGCTATATCTCCTATAGCCAATGCAGCTAAATCATCATCAGTCCACGGAAGAAATGCTCCATTATCTGGGCTAATATTACTTGATGTTCCATAACCACCTAGATTTACACCATAGTGAAAACCATTATTATAGGGATTGACGATATCGTTGGCAGTGTAGTTTACCTGCCCTTGAAGGTGAGAAATACCTAAGAATAAAAAGAAAGATAGCTTTAATGCTATAACATTAAAAAATTTCATAATACTTAATCGATTGTAAGTGAGGTAATAGGTAAAACTATTACTGTCAAATTCTGCTTTGCTAGTCTAACTTGGTGTGGCTTAGGGGAATACGAACTTTACTGCTAATGTTGATATATTCAAAGGATGTGCAATTATACGTCAAAAAACCAGAAAAGATGGCGATATTCCTTCCTTATTATGTTAAAATTTAAAATAAAAAGTGACTTTTTTATAAATCTTAATATATCACCAAATGTAGCATTTTTTTGCAGCTGCGACTATTTGGTATAGACTCATAAAAAATTGTTAATCTTCGTTTGTTGCAGTAGTATTCATACAGTTCTCGTAGTTTAAAAGGTAGATAGCATTACCTTTGCATGATCAAAGCCATTTATGTCTGAAGAAAATAACATAGACCAACAATCAAAAGAGCCATTTATGGGTCGTTTGCTGCGGTTTCTGGCAGTGATGTTACTGATCCTGTTTCTTCTTAGTATACTACTCACCCTAGTCATACGAGATAGTGATTTTCAGAATTGGGCTGTAAAGAAAGTAACTACATCACTCTCTGAGCAATTAGATACAAAAGTAGAACTTGAGCGAGTGGAGCTTGACTTTTTTAACAGTCTCGCTTTCACAAATTTCTATGTTGAGGATTACAATAAGGATACGCTCATTTTTGCTCAAGAGCTTGAAGTCGATCTTGATGTTTCTCTCAGATCTTTACTAAACGGCAGATTATCGATTGAAGAAATTTCATTAGTGAATGGAAATATTAAAATCCGAAGAGATTCAGGACAATTTGATAACAATCTCAAACTATTTGCAAATAAGCTAAAGGAAAATAGTGCAGATCAGTTCAGAGCAAAAGAACAAGATCCTAGTAAGGAAACAGATACTAAACGAAGACCCTTTGATCTCAATTTAGATAGAATTAATCTAAAGGATATCTGTTTTCAGCAAAACGATAAACTTAGAGGGCAGGATCTAGATGCCTGTATTGAATCCGCAAAAATTAATTTTGACGATTTTATCCTAGAAGATAACCTTTTCAACATCGACAAATTGGAGGTCGATGGGGTGAATGTAGACATATTTGAGTATTTAAGAAACGAGGAACTTTTCAATGATTGGTACTATTTAGAGGTTGAGACAACATTACCCGATAGTACAATAAAGCCTTATGTCTTTACGGTAAAAGATTTGATCGTTAAAAATGGAAGCGTAAATTTGAAGAATATCCGTAAATCGATACTTCGTACCATGTCCACCAAAGTCTTGGATTATAAAAATCTAGATCTTTCTGATATACAGTTGCATTTTAAAAACCTGAACTACTCTCAAAATCAAGGGAGTGGACAATTAGCATCCATGAGTGTGAAAGAGAAATCTGGATTCCAAATCGATGACCTTTACATTGATGATCTATTGGTGACTGACCGCAACTTGGTACTTAAAGACTATAAAATGGAAACTCCTTATAGCACCTTTGGGAGCAACCTCACCCTAAAATATAGAGAGTATGATGATTTCTGGGAGTTTGAAGATAAGATTTATATCAATTCATCTTTCCAAAATACGAACATTGGAGTAAAGGATATTATTTATATGGTTGGTGTGCTGGAGTCGAACGAATTCATGCAGCTCAATAAAGGAGAAAACCTTTCTATCACAGGGAATATAAATGGTAAAATTAATAGCTTGAAAGGTTCAAAACTTCAAGTTAAGCTAGGTGATAAGATCACATTTAATGGTGGCTTCAGCACCAAAAATTTATCAGTAAAAAATGAAGAATTTCTTAATCTCAATATTGATCAGGTTGCAGTCTCTATGGTATCACTGCGGCAATTGATTCCTAATTTTGCATTGCCTCCCAATTTTGATAAGCTCGGAAATTTAAATTTTAGCGGAAACTTTACAGGGTTCTTCAACGAATTTACCGCTTATGGAGACCTTAGGACAGATCTTGGAGGGGTCACTTCAGATGTTTCTTTAGCACTCACCCAGGGAGTAGACAAAGCTGTGTACGATGGAAAACTAAACCTCAAAGACTTCGATCTTGCAACCTGGACGGGCGATGATAAGTTTGGCAATGTAACCATCTCGGCAATAGTGAAAGAAGGTGTTGGACTCCGTAGAGATGTCGCTTCTGCAAATTTGAGTGCTACCGTTGAAAGTTTCTTATTCAAAGGATATGATTATCAAAATGTAAAAATCGTTGGTCGTTTAGATAAAAATAAATTTGATGGTGATTTGAGCATTGCGGATGAGAACATAGATCTAGATTTTGGTGGTAAAGTTAGTTTTGAAGGAGATAAGCCTTTGTTTAATTTTAAATCTAATGTGAGGAACATTGATTTTCAAAAGTTGAATCTTAGTAACAAAAACCTCGTCCTTTCTGGAAATGCAGACATTGACGCCATCGGAGATAATATCTCCAATATCACTGGTGAAATTTATCTTTCGGATTTCAAAATTTCCCTCAATGATGATTTAAATTATAATCTAGATACCATAGCATTGAGATCTACAGTAAAAGATGATGGGATCAAAAATTTTCACTTGGAAAGTGAGCTGCTGTATTTGGACTTGAATGGTCAATTTGACCTTGATAAAATAGCGTTTGCCTTCAAGGATTTCCTAGTAGAAAGATTCCCAGCATATGCAGAACGACTACAAATCGAACCAAGTGGGAAGTTGTACGATGACATGCAATTCAACATGGATTTAGAGGTGTTTGATTCTGAAAATTTGACCTACTTTCTAGATAAGCGAATTGACACCATTAGAGATATGACCGCTACAGGTTACTTCAATACATTTACAGACTCATTATATCTTCTGACGGATTTACCTTCTTTCACTTATGATAACAATAAATTCGAAAATATTAATCTAATTCTAGAAGCGAACAATGATGACACAGAGGTCGTCTTGGGTATCTTAGAAACACAACTCAAGGGAGGGCAAAAAATCCCAGCTTACAGCCTTTTTGCCAACGCAACAGACGATGAAATCGATTTTAATTTTAATATCAATGATGCATCTAATGAGCAATATAATATGCTGATGAATGGCACCCTCAAAGTTAAAGATGACAAAGTTTTTGAACTGAGTTTCCTTCCTTCAAACCTAACCTTATTAAAACAGGAATGGGAGATATCGGAAGGAAACTACATACGTTTTGGCAAAGACTTTATTGAAATTAAAGACTTCGCCTTTACCAATGGACGCCAGAATGTCCATGTTGATGACTACGGTACAAAAGGACTGAAGGCCAGTTTAGAAAATTTTGATCTAGAGGAGATTAACAAGTACACTAATTATGAGAAGCTTTTCTTTGATGGAGATTTCACTTTAGATATTACGGCTGAAGATGTCTTTACCCAAAAAAATATAGAGCTTAGTCTAAATATGGATACCCTTAAAATATTTGAAGATGACTGGGGCGTTTTGAGTCTTCAAGCCAAGCTCCCAAGTCTAAATGATGACGTGCAGGCCTACCTTTCATTGACCAAAGGAGAACAGCAGATTCTAGCAGAGGGCTCTTACACTTTACCAAATGAAAGTATAGAACGTAAAGCTAATAGTGGTAGCAATTTCTTTGACTTTGATATTTCGAGCAATGCTGTACCACTGAGTTTGCTAGAATATTTTGTTCCTACAGGTTTGTCTGGTACTACAGGGTTTGTCGATGCAGATGTGAATTTGAAAGGCTTTCCAGGTGATATCGATTCTGACGGAACCTTGCGGGTATACGAAGGTGCTTTTAATGTAGACTATTTGAAGACTCGTTACTTTATTGACGACGGGGTAGTTACTTTAAGTAAAAATTGGCTCGATGGAACTGGAGGTATCGTAAAAGATAAGTTTGGAAACAAAGCAGTTTTAGATGGCGGTATTTATCATACCAATCTAAAAGACATGATACTTGACTTGACCATCAATGCACCAAGATTTTTAGCACTAGATACGAAGAAGGGTGACAACGAATTATTTTATGGTGTTGGTATGGGACAAGGAACTGTAAAGTTCGCAGGACCATTTAATCAAACAGATATTGATATCAATGCAGTTACATTGGAGGGGACTAATATTTCTATTCCGATCGAATCTTCTGCAAATAGCAGCGAACTGGGATTTATTAATTTTGTCAATAGGGAAGAGGAAGCAAAACAAGAGGAGATTGTATTAGAGGAGCAACTATCTGGAGTCAATATAGCTATCAATTTGGAAATTACAGAAGCTACAGAAGCTAGAATAATTTTTGATGAAGATGCCAATGATATTGTCACAGGACGAGGACGAGGAAATATTGAAATCACGAATAAGCGGACTGGCGAATTTAGCATGTTCGGTACCTACGAAATAGTAGAAGGGGATTACCTTTTCACTTACTCCTATCGTGATTTGGTCAAGTTCAACAAGCCCTTTCTAGTCAAGCGAGGCGGGACTATTGTTTGGGATGGCGATCCATATACTGCACAGATCAATATAGAGGCAGAGTACTTCGGTTTGCGAACATCAATCTATAATTTGATTGCAGAGTTTTTGGTGCCTCCAGTTAGTGACGCTATTGCGGCAGAGGCAAGAAATACTACAACGGTAGATTTGACTATGAAGCTCAAAGGCGATCTCTTTGCCCCTGACATTTCTTTTAAGTTGGATTTTCCTGAGCTGGCTGGTGAGCTAAAGGGTTATGTCGATAGTAAATTACTCTACCTCAGTAGAGATGCCAATGAATTGAATCGACAAGTATTTGGTTTGATGGTAGTAGGTGGATTCTTACCAGCCAATGAAGCAGAGTTGGGCTCCGAGGTAGTCAATTTTGGTGTGAATACGGTCTCCCAATTTTTATCTAATCAATTATCACTTTATGTTTCAGAGCTGCTGGCCGATGTACTAAATGAAAACGGTGTTTTTACACGCGCAGAGTTCAATGTGAACTATTCTGTATTTAATAATGCGAGTATCAATAATCAAATAAATAATTCTAATCGTGCGAGTGAATTATCCTTGCAGGTCAAAAACTATCTATTTAAAGAAAGACTCGCGATCAAGATAGGTACTGACATAGGTATAGGTGACGCAAGTGCAATTACTGGAAGTTCGGTTTCAGCGATCAACACCTTCGATGTTATTGTAGAGTGGGTGATTACCAAAGATCGTAGGTTCAAATTGTTAGTCTATAATCGTAATGAAAATACCATATTTGGTCCTTCTCGTAAGTCTGGTTTTGGAGCATCTTATCGTTATGAATTCGACACAATCGATGAGTTTTTCAAAGGTTTCCGCAAGAAAACACGTGAAGCTATCGACAGCAACATATAAGATTGTTATTTTTCCAATTCAAATCTTTTGGGTGTGTAGCTCAGATCTACCAAAAAAAGGTAGATCTAAGCTAGCGTGTCATCCGCTTGTATGACAGCACTGCTATCTGTATTCAGCCAACTCCTTTAGACATCTTCACTCGTTCCTCGTTCAGCTACCTATAGGAGGGCTTCATTACAGAGAGCAGCACTGTCATATCGCTTCTACCACTCACACGGCAAAGCAACCAAGCCAAAAAAAGTTATATCTTTTGATCTATTCCTTTCGTTCAGACCAGTAAATCTAATTTCTATTCTTGAATTTTTGTAATCTATTGATTATCATAGTTTAAACCTCATTAATATCATGATATCGAGAAGCATACAAATCACAAAAAACTTTACTATTTTTGCGGAACACAAAACGTACATGGCAAAACTTAGGCAGAATCATAGGCAGGCTAGCAATCCAGGAACAATCATTGCTAGAGGTGGAATCTTTGCGATTATCATTGGCATTCTGTATGTCCTTTTTAGAGTATTGGACGTGGAAGTGTTTGATCCAGTTAATCCCGATGGTGGAAATTCAAATTCCCCATCAGCCGAGGCCAATACCAAAATGTCTTTCTTGCCCTCTAGTGAGGGAGAGTTGGTTCAGCATACCTATTATAGTATGTCTTACCGCGAAGAATTCGAACAACCAGAATGGGTGGCATATAGACTAACCAAAAATATAATGAACGGTCCTCGTGTGAAACGAGATGATAATTTTAGATCTGATCCCTTAGTTGAAACTAAATCTGCCACCAAGGCGGATTACAAAAGATCAGGTTACGATCGTGGACACCTTGTACCAGCAGGAGATATGAATTTTAATAAGACTGCAATGTCTGAGACCTTCTTTATGAGCAATATGAGTCCGCAAATACATAACTTCAATGGAGGAGTATGGAGAGAATTAGAAGAGCAAACGCGAGATTGGGTCAGAGATTTTGGATCACTTAATATAGTTACGGGGCCGGTATTAACTGAAAATCCTATAGACTATATCGGTCAAAATGATGTAGCGGTTCCAGCTGCCTATTATAAAGTCCTGATGACAGAAGGTAAGACACCTAGAGCTATTGGCTTTTTGATGGATAATGAAATCTCAGATAAACCTCTGCAATCTTTTATGGTCTCTATAGATGAAATAGAGAAAGTCACAGGAATAGATTTTTTCAAAGGAATGCTTGATGCTAAAGAAGAAGAACGCCTAGAATCTTATGTAGACAAAAAAGCATGGCGAGTAAATAATAAAAGATATAAGATGCGAAGAGAAAAATGGAACTATAATTAAGATGAATTTAATAGCGTTATGTTATAGGAATTTAAATAATTGAAGCACCAGCAGTGACTATATGCTAGCAATTCGGTCAAAAAAATAGATAAACAAATAGAACATCATGTCAAAAGAAAAATTTATTTCAGAAATAAGCGAAGGCTACACTTTTTCAGGTCCTTCATTCACCTTAGGTGGAGCGATGGTAGACGGTGAATGCCAAACCAATTGTCTAGTAAACCTTCCGTTACGAACTATGAATCGACACGGGCTGATAGCTGGAGCCACTGGTGCTGGTAAAACCAAAACGCTTCAAGTCATTGCCGAGCAATTGTCTGAGCAGGGTGTTCCAGTTCTTATGATGGATATCAAAGGAGATTTGAGTGGTATTGCAGCAGCTAGTCCTGGGCATCCAAAGATTGATGAAAGACATGCAAAAATAGGAATTCCCTTTAAGGCAAGTAACAGTCCAATCGAATTCTTAACACTATCCGGCGAAAAGGGGGCTAGATTGAGAGCTACTGTTTCTGAGTTTGGGCCAGTACTTTTTTCTAAAATCCTAGATTTAAATGATACCCAGTCTGGTATCGTAGCTGTAGTATTCAAATATTGTGATGATCACAAATTACCGCTCCTTGATCTAAAGGATATGAGAGAGACTCTGAAGTACATCATGGACGAAGGGAAAGAAGAATTTTCTGAAGAATATGGTAAAGTTTCCTCAGCATCAGTAGGAACCATCACCAGAAAAATAATAGAACTAGAGCAGCAAGGAGCAGATCTGTTTTTTGGAGAAACATCATTTGATGTAGAAGATCTGATTCGCCAGGATAAAGATGGCAAAGGGATGGTGTCTATCGTAAGATTGACCGATATCCAAGATAAACCAAAGTTGTTCTCTTCATTTATGCTGCAAATGCTAGCTGAGATATACAGTACGCTTCCAGAACAAGGAGATGCTGATAAGCCAAGATTAGTCATGTTTATTGACGAGGCACACTTGGTATTTAACGAAGCATCAGACGCCTTGCAAGATCAGTTAGAGGCGGTAGTGAAGTTGATTCGCTCGAAGGGAGTGGGTCTTTTCTTTGTGACCCAAAATCCAGATGATATTCCAGAAGCGATCTTAGGACAGCTTGGAATGAAAGTGCAGCACGCGCTTAGAGCATTTACTGCTAAAGATAGAAAAGCTATAAAGCTTGCAGCTCAAAATTATCCAATCAGTGATTATTATGATACTGAAGAATTGCTTACCTCCTTAGGTATAGGAGAAGCTTTTGTGACGGTCTTGAATGAGAAGGGGATACCTACTCCATTAGTGCATTGTCTGCTAAGAGCCCCTCAATCTAGAATGGATATCCTAAGCGATGCAGAAATCAATGCGATCGTGGGTGCATCTGAGATCATCGAAAAATACAATGAGGATATAGATAGAGAAAGTGCTTACGAGATTCTAAAAGGCAAGATTGCGGAGGCCCAGAAAGAAGAGAATCAGGCGGAAATCCAAAAAGAGCGCGAGAAAGCTGCTAAGAAGACCTCTACAAGTTCAAGATCTACTTCACGAGGCGATAGTACCTTTTCTAAGGTAGCAAAGCAAGTGGGTAGAACAGCAACTAGAGAATTAACACGAGGACTTTTAGGTGCTTTAGGGATAAAATCAACCAGGAGAAGAAGTTCATCTCGTTGGTTTTAGTAGAATATTTTCAGAATTTTAACATTTTGAGCAGATTTTTTTAAGCTTTCGCCAACAAAAAAGAACATTTTACTAGCGTCTTAATTTTAAATACTATTTTTGTATTCATTAATTAATGACGAGAATTAAACCTTTAAAAAGATGAAAAAAACGATTTTAAGTATCATAGCAATTTTTGCTATGACTTTCTCATATGCTCAAGTTGAGCCAGAAAAGGCTGTTGCAAAAGCTGTAAGAGCGCATAACAGCTACAGTGGAGATCCAGTAAATAACGCTGATAAGCTTGCTGAAGCAATGGAGATGATTGAAGTGGCAAAGAATAGCGAGGCCACTAATAAAAATCCTAAAACTTGGATTGCTGCGGGTGAAATCTACCTTGATCTTTCAAAAAAAGATACGAATGCTGCCACGTTAGATCCAACTTACAAGCTAGAATATCCAAATGCTGCATATGAAGCTTTTACTTCTTACAAAAAATTAGCTGAAGTAGCTGAAAAGAAATTCCAAAAGAAAGAAGCTGAAAAAGGTCTTCAAGATGCTGCTAATCAGTTAAACATCACTTCTATTTCTTTACTTAACAGAAAGGATTATGAAGGTGCGCTTAATTCACTGATGGCTATGACTGAAATCAGAGATATTCAAGAAGCGAATGGTACGAAAATTACACTCGCAGATCCTGCGGATTTGAATAATCACAACTACTACACTGCTTACACTGCTATGCAAGTTGGGAAAAGTGATTTAGCAAGCAAATTATTTGCAGAATTAAGATCAAATAATTACGATGATGCGAGCATTTATTCTTTAAGCTATAAGTTAGCAGCAGATCAAAAAGACCCAAATGCATTTGCTATCTTGGAAGAAGGATTAGCTAAATATCCAGATTCTCAAGAGATACTATTCGCACAGATCAATTATCTAATCTCAAATCAAGAATATGATAAATTGACTGGCTTATTAAAGCAGGCGGTTGCCGCAGATCCTGAAAATCCTTCTGTATATTCTGCATTAGGTAATGTATATATGAATCTTAACCAAGAGGCATTAACCAATAACGACCCTAAGGCTCCAGAATATTTTGCGGAGTCAAAGTCATACTATGAGCAAGCTGCTAATTTAGATCCTAATCTTTTTGATGTACAGTATTCTTTAGGTTCTCTATACTTCAATAAAGCTGTTTTGATCACTAAGCAAATGGGTGAGTTATCATTGAACGAGACAAAAAAGTATGATGAATTGAAAAAGAAATCAACTGACTTGTTTAATACTGCACTTCCTTACTTCAAGATAGCTGAAAAGCTGAATCCGAACGATACAAATACATTGATCGCCTTGAAGGAAATTTATGCAAGAGAAAACGATTTTGAAAAATCTGGCGAATTCAAAAAGAGACTTGAAAATGTTCAAACTGGAGGAAAAAATGAGTCTTCTTATTTCAATTAAGACCGTATGGTGCAAAACCTGATGTGGTTACAGTACTATACACTTTCCAATATTTTATAAAAAAGTTTCGAATTAGTAATATTTATTATCTTGAAGCGTATCCTGATCATGTCGGGATACGCTTTCTGATTTTTATACCACATATATTCTTAAATGTAATGGTAGTATTATAATTCGAGCCTTGCAGACCATCATCAGTAGTATAAACTCTTTTAATAAACGAATTGGCATTTTTGCCTCTTGGTTTTCTGGTTTATTGGTAATACTGGTCATTTATGATGTATTGATGCGCTATCTATTCAAGATGTCCTCTCCATGGATCATGGAACTAGAATGGCATTTTTTCTCTATTTTATTTTTGTTTGGATCTGCTTATACTTTTCAAGTTGATAGACATGTTCGCGTAGATTTGTTTTATAGTAAAATGTCGAAAAAGGACAAGGCGCGCACAGATTTAATTGGCAACCTCTTGTTCTTATTACCTTGGTGTATTTTTATTATAAAATACAGTTTTGATTACGCTATTTCTTCTTACCAGATGGGAGAGGGCTCACCTGATCCAGGAGGCCTACCATATCGGTATCTTATCAAGTTTTGCATTGTCTTAGGCTTTCTCTTATTAGCCATGCAGTCGGTTGCTCATGTTTTGACTTCGGTGTTAGTTTTACGCAATCCATCCCAAAATAATGAATTATGGGAACAATAGCCTTGATTCTATTCCTCAGCATCCTATTGCTGATACTCTATGGATATCCCGTATCCTTCACATTAGGGGGGGTATCCTTGATTTATCTACTATTATTTGTAGAGCCAAGTTATTACGGAGCTTTGCCGCAAAGGATCATGGGGACTATGAGCAATTATGTTCTATTGGCAGTACCACTATTTATTTTCATGGGCATCATGTTAGAGAAGTCAGGCTTGGCGGAGCAGATGTTAGATACCATGGGCTTGCTCTTTGGCAAACTCAGAGGTGGTCTGGCAGTGTCGGTTATTTTAGTGGGCGCACTATTAGCAGCTTCCACTGGTATAGTAGGAGCGACTGTAATAACTATGGGCTTGATCAGTCTACCTACCATGTTAAAAAGGGGCTATGCGCCGACTTTAGCCACGGGCACTATTGCTGCTTCGGGTACTCTGGGGCAGATTATACCTCCATCTATCGTTTTGGTTTTGTTAGGCTCTGTGTTGAATGTATCTGTAGGGAGGCTATTCCGAGCAGCCTTCATTCCAGGTATTTTATTGGTACTTTGTTATATCCTTTATGTGATCATACGGGCGCACTTGTACCCAAATGATGCTCCTAAAGTAAGCGATCAAGAATTAGCCGCTTTTTGGCAAGGGGGTGTCTTAAAAAAAGTAGTGCTGGCATTTGTGTTGCCTATGCTGTTGATCGTGCTGGTTTTAGGAAGTATATTTTTTGGTATTGCTTCACCAACTGAGGCTGCTGCGGTAGGTGCGCTTGGTGCTACAATTTTAACTTTGGCGCAAGGAAAGCTGTCATTAGCAATCTCCAAGAAGGTGATGGAAGAAACGACACATTTGACTTGCATGGTGTTCATGATCCTACTGGGTGCAACTACCTTTTCTTTTGTATTTAGACAGCTTGGTGGAGATCAATTCTTAGTAGAGATGATCACGCAGTCGGACCTACCTCTAATGGCGTTTCTATTGCTAGTGATGCTCATCATATTTGTGGCAGGATTCTTCATAGATTTTATAGAAATTATCTTCATTATTGTTCCAGTTGTTGCACCAATATTTATTGCCTATGAAGTAGATCTGATTTGGATTGGTATTTTGATCGCACTCAATCTACAGACTTCCTTCTTGACACCTCCTTTCGGATTCTCTTTATTTTATCTAAAAGGAGTGGCACCGCCTGGGATTACGACCAGTCATTTATATAAGGGAATCATTCCTTTCGTAGTTATTCAAATGGTATTTTTGTTTTTGATTCTTTTATACCCACAGATCATAGGGCTTTAATAAAAACAGGACTTAGGTGTCAAAGATACTTCTGAATAATTTTCTATTCTTTAAATCCAAAGATGTGGATAACTCAAGCTTTTAATTACTTTTATCAATATGGAAAAAGAAAAGAATGCATACATCCTCGGCACCGATAAAGCGGAACTTCACCGTCTAGGCTTGCAGCATCAAGTTTGGTCAAGTGAGGCAAGGCGTGGTTGGGAGCTAGCGGAATTTAATGCAGGGCAACGCATTCTCGATCTTGGTTGTGGCCCTGGGTTCTGTACACTAGATCTAGCTTATATGCTAGGGGAGCATGGTGAAGTAATCGGGGTAGATAAATCGCAGGCTTATATTGATTTTTTAAAGCAATCCACAAATTTACATGATCTCAATATCCAAGCTATCTGTTCCGATTTTTCGGATATGAAATTAGATAAGGAGAGCTTAGATGGTGCATATTGTAGGTGGGCACTAGCTTGGGTATCAGATCCAGAAGCAATTATAGATAAAGTAACCGAGGCCCTAGTGCCTGGAGGAGCATTTGTAGTACAGGAGTATTATGATTGGTCTACCTTACAGACCGAACCCAGTTTGCCTAACCTTGATTTATGCATTGCCGCAGCGCTTCGAAGCTTTAAAGAACAAGAGGGACAGATAAATATCGGCAGAAATATACCTGAATATTTTTATAACGTCGGACTAGAAGTGATGCATATCCGTCCGCTAGCGAAAATGGCAACTCCCGAAAGCCTTACTTGGCAATGGCCTAAGTCATTCTTCCACATTTATTTTCCAAAATTGACCGAGATGGGTTTGCTAGAAAAATCAGTTTGCGAAGCTGGGCTTGAAGAAATGCGTGAATTAGAAAATCTCCCAGAGGCAACTATTCTTTGCCCACAGATGGTGGAGGTTATCGGAGTAAAACTGTAGATTCACTTTCTATTTTAACTAGCCGTATCTAATTCGTTAATCAACCAACTATAATTTACTCAGATCGCTGTGATAAGTTCGCTCTGACAGTTCGGCCCATGGGCTGATACGCTGTCTAAAAGCTTGGTAATTGGCGTAGATTTTTTTGCTAATTTGATCCTTATTTGCGACTACTTCTATTTCTTTGGCAGCTGCTTTTTTCAATTGAGTCAAAACATCCTCTGGAAAATTTTTGATCTCAACTTGAGTTTCTGATTTGATCTTTTCTAGGTATAGGGCATTTTGATATTCAAGGGTATATAGAAGCCAATCATTTACTCGAAGACAAGCAGATCGAACGATTTCTTGAAGGTCTTCAGGCAGGGCTTCATATTTCTTTTTGTTGACTGTAAATTCTAGTTGGGTGCCAGTCTCGTGCCAACCCGGATAGTAGTAGTACTTTGCGATTTCGTGGAAGCCCATCTTGTAGTCATGGAAAGGCCCCATCCACTCCGTAGCATCAATCACACCTCGCTCTAGACTAGTATACAACTCTCCACCAGATATCAACACAGGTGACGCACCGACCGTACTGAGTACTTTACCTCCCAAGCCTGGCATACGCATCTTGAGTCCTTTAAAGTCTGCAATAGTATTGATCTCTTTATTGAACCAACCGCCCATCTGCACCCCCGAATTGCCACCAGGAAAAGGAATCAAGTTGAATGGAGCATATAGTTCTTCCCAAAGCTTCAGACCATCTCCACCAATCAACCAGGAATTAAGTTGCTGTGCATTCATTCCAAAGGGTACTGATGCAAAAAATTGTGCTGCATTTGTCTTTCCAGCCCAATAGTAAGCAGCACCATGACTCATGTCAGCTGCACCACTGCTCACTGCATCGAAGCACTCCAAGGCGGGTACCAACTCACCGCCACCAAAAACTTGGATTTGCATCCGACCATTAGACATCGTATTGACCCACTTGGCAAATAGTGAACAAGCTTCACCTAGAATAGGAAAGTTGGGTGGCCAGGTGGTCACTAGCTTCCACCGATGACTTGCAGCAGAATTAACCGAACCACCATGACTAGCATCAGCTGAAACAGTATCACTACCCATCACCAATTTGAGCGCTGCCGGTAAACCAATAATACCAAGTCCTAATCCTTGCAAGAATCTAAGTCTACTCCTTTTATTTGGTTCTTCCATGTCAGTAATTTATGTGCTTCAAAATAGGAATAATTTCGCACTGCATTCTAAATAGATTTTATTCGCGTTTTTTTTCTTCCCTAAATCCTAAACCTATTCCCCAAAATCTTTCTTCGAAAGCGACTCGCCGCAGGCGACCAAGCAAGTCAAACGGAGTGCGCTAGAGGTGAGTGGTAGTAGCGGCATCCAAATGCAGTGGGTGGATACGTAGAGATGCGATGTTTCGCGTCTCCTTTTAGGCAATTGCAATTTGGATACAGCGGATGACACGACACGGACGGATGTGCCGCAGAGCGAGGTGCCCATGCCCACATCCAGTCACGTGGCACCCCCAAATAATTATCTTTGGTGCACATCTATCAACCTCTGATAGAATGTAATTTTATTTATTGATTGAAACACGAGGTGAATGACTGTTGCGCAGCAATATTGAACCAGTGTTATTAAGGGTAGGAACTACTGTTGACCAGCAGTAGCAAGTAGGATTTTTTTTAAGCATTAGCTAAGCGACTGAGGAACAAAGAAGTAGTTCACGATGATAAAATGGAATAGAAATGATTTAAATTTTGATTACCTCTTGAACGAGGTTGATAGAGGTGCCCTTTGCACCCAATACTAAACAATAGGCTCCGAAGGGTGTTAATGTTGGGTAAAATAGAAAGAATATGAGCAAGGCAAAGACCTTAGGAGAATTAAAGAAAAGTGGGTACCAATCGCGTTCGATCAAAGAAGAATTGCGCGAAAATTTGATTGCCAAACTGAAGAAAAAAGAGCGCGTCTTTGAAGGTATACTCGGTTTCGATGACACCGTGATTCCAGACTTAGAACGAGCTATTTTGTCGAGACACAATGTGCTATTGCTCGGTCTTAGAGGTCAAGCGAAAACCAGGCTGGCGCGTTTGCTGGTGACCTTGCTCGATGAGTATATGCCCATCGTAGCAGGCTCAGAACTTAACGATGATCCGCTGAAGCCGCTGTCTATATATTCTATAAATCTGATCGCCGAGCAAGGAGATAAGACGCCTATCGAATGGGTTCATAGAGAAGACCGATATGTGGAAAAATTAGCGACACCAGATGTAAGTATTGCCGATTTAGTAGGGGATGTCGATCCGATCAAAGCAGCGACACTCAAGTTGCCGTACAGTGATCAGCGGGTGATTCATTTCGGACTGATACCGAGATCGCACAGATGCATTTTTGTTATCAATGAGCTACCTGATTTGCAAGCGCGTATTCAAGTGTCCCTATTCAATATATTGCAAGAGGGAGATATGCAAATTCGTGGGTTCAAGTTACGTATGCCATTGGACATCCAGTTTATGTTTACTGCCAACCCTGAAGATTATACAAATAGAGGAAGCATCATTACACCACTCAAGGATCGTATCGAAAGCCAAATCTTAACGCACTATCCGCGTACC
>Ga0209187_1001610_pt1 | contig 25029 bp, 22 predicted proteins | sample BantaG_FD_187430 | JGI IMG/M metagenome (GOLD analysis project Ga0209187, IMG submission 187430) | Marine algal microbial communities from Bantry Bay, Ireland - BantryBay_4 metaG (SPAdes) (version 2) | ecosystem: Host-associated > Algae > Red algae > Unclassified | place: Bantry Bay, Ireland...
GTACAACGGTTCTGCGTCAGCATAGCGGGCCTGGGATCTATACAGTTCCGCTAGATTATTAAGGCTAGTAGCCACATCCGGGTGCTCGTCACCGAGCTGCTTTTTCCAGATAGCCAGGGATTCAACGTACAACGGTTCTGCGTCAGCATAGCGGCCCTGGGATCTATACAGTCCCGCTAGATTATTAAGGCTAGTAGCTACATTCGGGTGCTCGTCACCAAGCTGCTTTTTCAAAATAGCCAGGGATTCAACGAACAACGGTTCTGCGTCAGCATAGCGGCCCATGAGTTCATACATGATCGCTAGATTATTAAGGTACAGAGGGTTCTGATCATCTAGGACGGCTGCCTTGCGATAGTGCTTTAACGCCTCTGGGTAACGAATGGCGCTTTCTGCCAGCTCAGCAGCTTGAAATGCTGCCTTGGCAATAGGTTCACCAACTGTCTCGACGATGGCGTTGTACGCCTCATAGGCTGCCTCTGGACCGAGCTCGATGGCCTTCTCGGCAGCTTCGAGTTGTTTAGCTGGTATTTGCCCTTCTAATTCTTCGTTTGTTTTCAGCGCACTGGTGAGATCGGCTTTGATTTCCAAGTAAGCGGCTTCGATGTTCGAGAGCTTGTCATGAATTACTGCAAGCTCCCTTTCTATGATGACGCGTTTCTCGATCTGCGCCTCGGCGCGGTTATCTGATGGGGCTAAAAGTACGTCGTACTCTTGTTGTAAATCGTTTTCTCGTCTGCGCAATCCCTCCTCATATTGCGTCTGTGTATACCCAATATTAGTAGTGATCTTGTCACCAGCTACTTGATCACCATAGTTAGTACCTTCCACCTGAAAGGTAGTACTAACGCTAGGTTCTTGAGAGCCAAAAAAAACCGGGTATAAGGCGATAACTGCAGCGATTGCACCGACAGCGCCTAACCACGTTGAATTACCGTGCAACCATTGGGTAACTGGTGATCGTGGTGGCGTACTGGAGTCAGGTTGATCTGTATCGTTTGCCGTGAATGTGTCATCAGGCTGCGGAATATTGATCCCTAAATGGGTTTCTATTCTTAATATCAAACTAGCAATCTTAGCGGGCCAGTACTCCGTGCTGCGATCCAGTTTTATTCCCTGATCTGTCATCAGATCAGCAATAGCCTTTTGTAGTTCAGGGTCACCAGCAAACTGATCGGCAGTAATAATATGGGCTTCATTGACAAATACTGGAATGCACAATACTGAACTTCGCCTGCCATGTGTTGTTATCAATTCTTGCCGTACCCAATCATTCGGTTCTTTTAATCGATTGAGATTGGTTGCTTGGTGCCAGCTCGGTGCAATCACTGGGAGGAAGACTCGACACTGATCGAGTGCCACTGAAATCTGATCAGGCCACTGGGTTCCATAAGGAATGCCGGTGCTGTCATCAATGAAAACGGCAGCATCTCCTAGGACGGCCCGTAGATCATCGGCCAGTTTAACGGACCATCCCGCCGATTCGTCTTTGCGGTAGCTTATAAAAACGCTGTTACTTGGCAGTACCATCGTTTGCGTCCGTCTTTAGTCCTAATGCTGTTGCCTCTCATATGGCCTACACGAAGTAAAAATGAAGCCTAAAAAGGAAACTATAGAGTGAACACTTTCATAAGGAAGTGTTCACTTTTTCGCTGATCCTGTCAAACCCACATCCGCATAGGACTGCGGTTCTTGGTGCTTGACCTTTGCCTGAAACCCCGCAATAGTGAACAGATGACTGACGAACTGTTCACCTCGTGAAAGCACTATGTTTATAGATAAAGCGGACCGTCATTTTTTCGACGTCTATTCCTGCTCTTGGCCGACAGCCGACTAAATTTGCCACCCATAATAATCAACAGCGGAGCCAATATATCTCTATCTCCCACAAGTGTAAACCAACATAGGCGCAGTATGAAACTCGACGAACTGAAGAGGAAATATCCAGGAGCGGCTTCGTTCAAGTTCGGTGATAGCGAATCTTTGTGCGCTTTGTTGATTCGGCTAGTGCGTGAGGGAAAGAAAACGGCGACATGCGGTGCGTTGCACGATTTTACGGAAGACGGTGATGAACTGCCGGTTGTGGGACGCTGTGACATTGCGCTAAATTGGGATGGCACACCTGCATTTGTTATCAAAACAGTGGCGGTAGACACCATGCGCTTCTGCGACGTAAACGAAGAGTTTGCACTTCAGGAAGGCGAGAACAACAGTCTGGAGGATTGGCGGTCGAGTCATCAGGCGTTCTTCGAACGAAATGGAGGGTTCGACGTAAAAATGCTGCTCGTATGCGAACGGTTCGAAATGATCGAGGATATTGGACCAATGGATAGACGTACAACACGTTGATCAACCGAAGGTAGAAGAGTGAATGACACCAGAGGAATATGCAGTCAAACATGAATGGTTCATCAGGCTACAATACAACCGCTGGGAGATGTCCTCGTCGACTGCCTCTGACCTAGTTGATTAATGGCTGTCAGGGTTGGCTGATCTGATCGGAGTATCATTCGGCGAAGCAATAGAATATCTGAATACTAATATTAGTAAACATTACTCGTATGTGTTGTCGGATCAATCAACTTATAGGATGAAGACAGTGACCGATCCCTTCACCGATGTATCTGCAGCTGGTTCGGAGATGATTGCGCAGATCATCGAAGCGCTTGAGGCTCGGGCTGCTGATTCTGAAATGCTACCGATTGTGGATGCTTATCTTTCTCGCCTTGAACTTTGCGACAGCGCGCAAGTGCTTGATATTGGCGCTGGCACTGAAGGAATTACTCGTCGCATCGCTGAGCAGGCTTCTCACTGTAGGATTCTTGGTATTGAGCCGTCTCCGGAACTCGTTGACGCCGCCAATGATCGTGCTACCGGCATAGATAATCTTTCTTTTGCTGTTGGTGATGCATATGAGCTCGAGTCTGATGATGCAAACTTCGATGTAGTGATTTCCACACTGTGCTCTGCCATGTGACCGAACCTGAGCGCGCTCTTGCCGAGGCATTTCGGGTGCTCCGCCCAGGTGGACAACTTGTTGTTTGCGACGTGGACTTCTCGAAACTCTCGATGGGGCTCGATGATGCCGACCCTTTGCAAGCTTGCGCTGTAGGTTTCTGTCGCCGCTTCGTCACTGATCCCTGGTTCGCCGGTAAACTACGTGGATTAGCTTACGCCACAGGTTTCGAGATCGAAAGTTTCAATGTTGACAATCGACTGGATCTCAAGGGGACTGGAGGGGGCGTTACATGGATTCGTTTTGTTGCAAGCGCTCTGGTACGCGAGGGTGTGATCGGGCAGCCGCTTGCCGACGCGCTCTCAGTTGAATGGGCTCGTCGTGGAGAGGAAGGTACAGCATACGGCTTCAATCCGTTCGTCACGCTGATAGCGCGCGAATCAACCTGAAGAGAGGTTTATGGCGTGGGCCAGAGGTTCGTGGATATGCGTAGATGAAAAACAAGAAGGCATGAGCGCTAAGTCGGTTAGTTTGACTTCACCTCCAGACGGGTACGCTGAATGCCTAGCCGATCTAAAAGGCCGTATTCACACCTCTCAGCAGCGCGCTAGTTTGGCAGTCAATCAGGAATTAGTACTGCTGTATTGGCAGATTGGACGTGACATTTTGATACGACAAGCCGATCAAGGATGGGGCCGAATTGGTAATAGAGCGCTTAGCGCATGATTTACGTGTAGCCTTTCCAGACATGAAAGGCTTTTCGTCGCGTAATCTCAAGTGCATGAGGGCCATCGCAGAGGCTTGGCCTGGCGACGAATTTGTGCAAGTGGTGCTTGCACAATTACCTTGGTATCACCAATTGGCGTTGTTGGATAAGTTAAATAGTGCTGACAGTCGACGTTGGTACGCTGCGGAGGCCATAAAGCACAATTGGTCCCGTAATATATTGGTGATGCAGATCGAATCGCGTTTCAGGAACGGGGTGGTGCAGCAGTAACCAACATTGAGGCAACTCTTCCCGAATTTCAATCTGATTTGGCGCGTGAGTCGCTCAAGGATCCCTACCGGTTCGATTTTTAGGTCTAACTGACGAAGCACAGGAGCGTGAAATCGAGCACGCTCTAGTCAAACACGTTACTGAATTTTTGCTAGAGTTGAGGCGCCGGATTCGCATTCGTAGAACAGCGAGTCCTGTTAGAGATCGGAAGCGACGACTTTTTTATACCAGAACACTTGGGGCAGTTGAGTATTTACCTGTCTGCTGTTGATGGAGAAAAAAGCTCCCCCAGTATGGTCCGACCATTGGGCTTTTACTTTGCAAGACTAAAAACAAGATAGTGGTCGAGTACGCATTGCGCGATAATACTCAGCCTATCGGCGTTGCCGAATATTAACTTGTGAAATCCCTTCCACCAGAGCTTCAGTCTGACATGCCCAGTATTGAGCAGACTGAACGTGAACTGGAAAACGACGATACACCCGAGGGAAACGGCTCTCAGTGATCTATTGCAGCTAAAGCAATAGACGAGCCTTTTCCGGTGTCGATCGATCTAGGTGCGCGAAGCGAGATACAACATAAATGAGGCAACGGGCCGTGACAAACTGGATCCATCGTTCTCGTGTCAAAATTTACAATCGATACTTAACGATTGCATGGTATTCATGTAAGTTTTAATATTAAGGTATGTTTCGTCCATTTGGAAGTAAATCGACGGAAGACTTCTATCACGGACGAAGCACGACTCAGTCCGGAAAAATTGCGGCTGTAATCCGACCTCAAGCTTTAAGAAAGCTAGATATGTTGAACGCAGCAGCGACGGTCGAGGATTTGAAATCGCCGCCAGGCAATAGACTTGAAAAGCTGTCAGGCGATTTGCAGGGGTTTCATAGCGTCCGTGTCAACCAACAATGGCGATTGGTATTCAGATGGGTTGATGGGGTGGCCGAAGTTGCAGAAATTGTTGATTATCATAGTTGAAGCATGTTATCGAATAATAGAACCTCCACGCACCCTGGTGAAATTCTTCTTTATGAATTTCTGGAGCCTTTGGAGATATCGCAATCCGAACTTGCCCGCCATTTGAATATCTCCATTCAACGTGTGAACGAATTGATTCGAGGTAAGCGTGGGGTCACGCCGGACACCGCTTGGTTATTTTCTAAAGCCCTTGGCACTTCACCCGAATTCTGGATGAATTTGCAAGTTACGTATGAATTGTCATCCATAGATCCACCAAAGGGGATCAAACGGCTAGTAGCCTAATTATGGGAACCCTGAACCTGATGGCTGCGCGTCAGACGTTAGCATATTCGACTTCGCACTGTTCGCGGTTCAACTGTTTAGAATGCATCGTGGCCTAAAGACTGTGACCAAGAGCACCTCCGGTCAATCAACCTGTTATCCGACAAACTCCCTCAACAACGAGCCATCACTTACTCAGATTGCCCGCTCAATTGCCCCGATTTTCGCCAAACATGGCAAATGGTGTTTTACAGATGATCTTAATATCTGTCAAAAGCGAAATTTTTTCAACATATTCCAAATCCCATTCACCGTTTTCGTGCATAGGTCCATCGCCTCTGGCAGAGATCTGCCACAAGCCAGTCAGGCCGGGGCGAACAAGATGCCGCCTCTTTAGATGTTCGGGATAATTTCCATTTACGACCGATTCGAGTTCTGGCCTCGGCCCAACGATACTCATATCACCTCGCAATATGTTGATCAATTGGGGAAGTTCATCAAGACTGTATCGACGAAGAATTTTTCCAAAGCGGGTATGTCTTGGGTCTTCATCAGATTTGTGAGTAATTCGATATTCACTTTGCACCTGCATTTCTTTCATGCGTCTGTCCGGACCCATGCTGCGAAATTTGAGCACATCAAATACAGTACCGTTTAATCCGACCCTGCGTTGTCGAAAAAGAATAGGTCTCCCCATTTTAAACACCAGTAGCAACGCGATAGCGAGCATTGGCACTGCAAGGGCGAACAATGCGCATAGTGCTGCAAAGCGGTCTATTGCCGGTTTGACATGCCGTGTATATGCCGTAGACCTCAATTCCACATGTGGTGGAGCCTTACGTGCATTGATCGGCACTGCTGCTGTTGCTATTTGAGTAACAGTTCCAGACATTAGGTTATCTGTATCCTGTGACTCATCAACTTGTTTTCTGGCTAAGCCCACATCAAATATCCGCTGGTCTTGTCTGAGGGAAGTATCGGCCGAGCACTTGGGATCTGCATTGAACTGATAAAGAAGGTCGTCATAAATCCGGAAAATGACAACATCATCAAAGTGTGCAGGGTTTGCTACTCCTGACGGCGGGCGGTGGTTACGGATGAGCTCCCGGACGTCAGATGCCCCTGCAACGCTACTTGGTGTACAAATGTCGAGGGGTGCGACACAAACACTCATAACCACTATCGGTTATCAGAAGAGGCTCTGTTATCTCAAGCCCGCCATCATCCAGCCACAAGGCTGGCATGAAATGAAAGGTCATGCCGGGTTGCAGGGTGCTTCTGTCACCGCTTCGGAAAGACATCGTTCGCTCACCCCAGTCAGGTGGGTAAGACAGCCCGATGGCATAGCCGCAGCGGCTATCTTTTACAAAGCCATGTTTTTTCAAAGTGTGGTTAAAGGCGTTGGCGATATCTTCGCAATGATTGCCCGGTTTTGCTTGAGCCAGGCCTGCCTCTGTAGCGTCCAGAACCGCTTGTTCTGCACGGCGGTATTTGTCGGGTGGCTCACCTAAAAACAATGTTCGTGATTGTGGGCAATGATATCGTTTGTGAACACCGGCAATTTCGAAAAACGTACTTTCCCCTGATTTCATTGGGCTATCGTCCCATGTCAGATGAGCTGCTGTGGCATCCATACCCGATGGCGTCAGTGGCACGATAGCGGGATAATCTCCCCAACAATCATCTACCCCTTCAATCGCTGCCTTGTAGATATCAGCCACCAGGACATGCTTGCGGAGTCCGGGTTCTGCGCGTTCAAGAATGGTTTGATGCATATGTTCTACAATGCGGCCAGCTTTACGCATATAAGCAATTTCTGCTTCGCTTTTTACCGATCTTTCCCAATTGACGAGCGCGGTAGCGTCTATGATTGTCTTGTTCTTGAATTCATTAACAAGTGTCAGGTGGGCCGCGGCCGAATAATAGTAGTTATCCAGCTCTACGCCAATACAGCGAGTGTCCCAGGCTCTTTCGCGTACGAGGCGGGCGAGCGTCAGCATCGGGTGCATATCAGGATTCTGGACGTAGATGTCGTCATAGCCTATGACGTTGGCATCATCCATATAGACGGTACGCAACGCACCTGGTGCATCCATAGCTCGACCCCACCAGACGGGTTGGTCTTGCATGGAAACGACAACACATTGATGAGTGTAAAACGACCAACCATCGTAGCCGGTCAACCAGGCCATATTTGATGGATCGGTCACTAGCAACAATGTGATCCCGGCTTTATCCATCGCCTGACGGGTTTTAGCCAGGCGTTGATCATATTCAGCCTGAGAAAAATGCATAATTTACATTGGCCTCATTGTGTCGATAACTCAGGGTTTTAACTCAGAGTTTTAACTCAGGGTTGTAACTTGGGGTTATAACTCTCGGTTCGCTGCTAGTTGGGTGTCAGTCCCCGTAATCTTTCCGAGCGGCGACGCAACATCTCCAGCATGGACAAAAGAATGATAGACATCGCTACCATGATGGTTGCTACCGCCAGTATGGTCGGGGATATCTGCTCACGAAGGCCTGTGAACATCTGCCAGGGTAAGGTTTTCTGCCCTGCCGAACCGAGAAAGAGAACCACCACGACTTCATCAAAGGAGGTAATGAATGCGAACAATGCTCCTGACACAACACCAGGTACGATCAGCGGCATTTGTACTTTGAAAAAGGTCGTTAATGGATCCGCGCCAAGACTTGCAGCTGCTCTAGTCAGGGAGCGATCAAAACCGACCATGGTTGCTGTCACCGTAATGATAACAAAGGGTGTGCCCAGAGCGGCATGGGCAAGCACGACGCCAAGGTATGTTCCCTGTAAGCCTATTCGCGAATAGAAAAAATACATGCCTGCTGCCGAGATAATAAGTGGCACGATCATCGGCGAAATCAGGATGGCCATGATGGCGCGTCGGAATGGCACATGGCTTTGCGATAAGCCGATAGCTGCAAGCGTGCCTAATACGGTGGCAATCAGTGTTGCAGCAGGTGCAATCATGAATGAATTTTTGAGAGCGTTTTGCCAGTCGTTACTGGTAAAAAAATCCTGATAGTGCTTTAAGGAATAGCCGTCTGGATTCAGCGCTAGCATCTCCGGGGTAAATGTAAAGAAATCCTGTGCATTGAACGACAATGGAATGATGGTCAGGATGGGCGCGATAAGAAAGAACAGAATAAATCCGCAAATAACATAACGAAAGGTATAGAACCAGATACGTTGACCGAGTGAAGCGTAGGAGGGCAAGCTGCTCATGGTTCTTATCCCAGTTTCACGTTATCGATGCCTACGATTTTATCGTAGGTCCAGTACAGGGCTAATACCAGAACTAGTAGTATGGAGCCAAGCGCTGCTGCCAGTCCCCAGTTCAACGATGAGCTGATGTGATAGGCGATTCTATTGGAGATGAACACACCTTTGGTACCACCCACAAGCTCTGGAGTTATGTAATAGCCAATAGCCAGTATGAAGACCAGTATCGACCCGGCTCCGATACCCGGAATCGTGTTGGGGAAATAAATGCGCCAGAACGCTAGTGAGTCACTGGCTCCCATGGATTTTGCTGCCCGCATATACGTTGGGGATATTGTTTTCATTACTGAAAACAAAGGCAGAATCATGAATGGTAAGAGGATATGGGTCATGGCTATGATGGTGCCGGTCATGTTGTTGATCATCACCACACGTCCGGCATCATTGACCAAACCTATCCAGACAAGCAGGTCGTTAATGACACCTTGTTGCTGCAATAACACCTTCCAGGCACTGGTTCTGACCAGTAGTGATGTCCAGAAAGGTATCAGCACAAGTATCAATACCAGATTGGATGCTCTAACTGATAAATTAGCCAATAGATAGGCAACCGGGTATCCAAGCAAAATGCAACTGCCAGTAATGACAAGACTCATGAATACGGTGCGAACGAATAGTGTGATATAGATGCGTTCGTTCTCTGGCTTGCGCTCTATTCCGGCTTCGGTACGTTCAGCGTCAATAGAGGCTAGAAAATAGCTGTCGACAACAGGTGGTGACAGACGTTTGATGGCTTGCCAGTTATCAATTTCAAGCCAGCCTTTATCGATCTTGCCAAACTGCTCTTTAAAACTATCGACAGGCATGTCGCCAATCTGATCGCTGATGCCAGCAAAGAGATCGCTGGCATCAGATTCCAGTGACTGAAGCTGATTTGGCTCAAGTCGCTTGAGATCGTGATACAGCATTGAATACGTAAAACCATAGGGTACAGTCGCCGCAGGATCGACATCCTCACCTTCTTCACTGGCTACATAGCGAGTCCAGTTTCGCAGGGATTGGGAGGTTGATGGGAATGTACCGGCAAAGCCGTCAAGTGCTTGCAGGTCTGTCCATGCTGCGGGTGATTCCCAGGCAGGGTTCAGCTGTACCAGAGCATCCATCGCCATGCTGTTATCAAGACGTTTGATGCGTCTGCCCGATTTTCTGAAAACGCTGGAAATTCCGGGTTGGTCGTAGTTGAGCCTGCTTCCCAGTCGCGTGTGCAGTTTCAGCTCCTGAGCCAGCATCAAGTCGTCAGCGATGGTGGCAAAGACGAATTCGTCGGGGAGTTCCCCGGTGGACGCATCCCAGCTTTCCAGGGCCTTTACAGTGCCCGGGATGGTGTCCTTTACAATCTTGTTTTCCACAGAACGAAACAGCATGTCGCCGATGGGGAAAATAAAACTGACGACCACAAATATCAGAAGTGGCATTATCAGCAGAAGCGCGCGAAATTTTTCTCGGCGTAAAGCTTTCGCCAGGCTGCGTTTAAGAGGCACGCCATCTTTAGTCAGTGCGCCACCAGCGGCATCTGTTTCCGAGGATAGTGTCTGCTCAGACATATCTGCTTGCATACTCGTTGACAAGGACAGCTCCGCGCACAGCTTTATAGAGAGGGGCTGTTCACTCAGGCATTATTATCCGAGTGAACAGCTTTCATAAAATAGCTAGTCAGCTACTGGAACTACTGTGACAGCCATGCCTGAAACCTGGCATCCAGATCGTCACGATTGTCTGCCCACCACTCATAGTTGTACAAGAAGGTGTTAACAGCATTATTTGGATCGGTAGGCATATGTGGTGCCATGTCTATTCCGAGATCTGCATGCTGGCCCACAAGAGGTGCAGATGAAGCACGAGCTGGGCCGTATGAGATGTACTTCGCCTGATCTGCCAGTCGCTGTGTGTCTGTCGCGAATTTGAGATAATGCAGAGCACGATTGGTACGCTCTTCACTCAAACCAGTAGGAATAATCCAACCGTCAAGGTCGAATACCTGAGCGTCCCAAAGCATGGCAACAGGCTGCTTCTGTTCTTCGATAACAGAGAACAGGCGACCGTTGTAAGTAGAACCAATGACTGCTTCTGAATCGGCTAGCAGTTGAGGGGTTTCTGCACCAGCGGACCACCAGATGACGTCATCTTTGATAGTAGCCAGCTTGTCTAATGCTTGCTGTACACCTTCGTCAGTTGACAGCACATCATAGACGTCGTCTTTTGCAACGCCGTCGCAGATCAGTGCCCATTCCATATTGTTTATGGGACGCTTTTCCAGGGCACGCTTACCAGGGAAGGTAGCAGTATCAAACACGGCGCAGATCTCTTCAGGTGTGTTATCACCCCAGGCTTCTACGTCGGTACGATAACCGAAAGTGGTGGAATAAACTATCTGTGGAATGAAGCATTCTGACACGAGCAGATCGCCGAAGTCCTCAGATGCCGGTGTGCCATCGGGTGCCGCTGCAAGCTGCGCGTCAACGTCGATTTCCATGGCAAGACCTTCATCACAGAGGCGAATGGCATCAGAGGCAACCACGTCTACTACATCCCAGGTGACATTGCCTGCTTCGTTCATTGCGCGTAGCTTGGCGACTGCTTCGTTAGCAGATTCGTCGTTGATGATCTCTACATCTGTCATTGCTGTATAGGGCTTGTGGTAAGCCTCATTCTGCGAGTTTGAGTATGCGCCACCCCATGACACGATCGTCATCTGGTCACCGCAGTTTTCACAGGCTGGTAATTCATCCGCAGCGCTGGCAATGGTTGCCAATGTGCTGAGTGCGAATATGCCAGCTAATCCGGCTGTAAACTTCATTGTGTAATTCCTCTTTTTGATAAAACAACTTAATAGTGTACTGATATCGGCATGCCTGCCAAGGCTGCGCTCGATATCGTTACACAGGGTATCGTAAGCCATACGGCTGTGCTTACAGTGTGGTACGACCCGATGACATCGCGTATTTTGAAACCCTTTGTAGCAAGGTTTTGGAACACGCCATTGGCATACAGATCTTCCATTAGTCAACTGGATCAAGTGCCTTTGCATCCACTGCGCTCCAGCCAATTTTATAATTCTGCCCCTCTACAGGCGAGGGGTGCCGGCCGCCATTAGGAACTTTGACAATGAATTCGTCATTACCCGCCACCGACATGACAATGCGCAGATGATCTCCCAGATACAGCACTTCACTGACACGGCCTTCCAGTATGTTTTCTCTGGAATCAGAGGGGGTGAGCTCGACGCGCTCGGGTCGTAGAGATATCGTGGAACGTGAGCCAACAGCGCCAATATTAACCGCCTCGGCAGATACCTGACTACCATCGTCGAGTGTCATGGCGCACCGGGCACCGTCAATATGTGTGACAACTCCTGATAGCTTGTTGTTTTCACCAATGAACTGCGCCACGAATGAATTCTGTGGGCTTTCGTACAAGCTGTCAGGGGATGATAACTGCTGAATGACACCGTCCTGAAAAACCGCAACTCTATCGCTCATGGTCAAGGCTTCTGTCTGGTCGTGCGTGACATAGACGACGCTTACTCCAAGGCTTTCATGGATGTGTTTTATTTCATATTGCATCTGTTCACGTAGTTGTTTGTCGAGTGCACCCAAGGGTTCGTCCATCAGTACCAGATCCGGATCAAAGACCAGGGCGCGAGCAACGGCTACACGTTGTTGTTGTCCACCTGAGAGCTGCGCGGGTCGTCGATTACCAAATGCACCTAGTTCGACCATATCCAGTGCACGTTTGACTTTTTCGTCGCGCTCACTTTTTCCCATCTTGCGTATCTCGAGAGGGAAGGCCAGGTTCTCCGCAACGCTCATGTGTGGGAACAGTGCATAGTTCTGAAATACCATGCCAATGCCGCGCTTACGGGGCTGAACGTTGTTTATAGGCTTATCATTCAGATAAATTTCGCCGTGAGTCGCAGGCTCGAAGCCCGCTAGCATCATGAGGCATGTTGTTTTTCCAGAGCCCGACGGCCCAAGCATAGTGACGAATTCACCGGGCGCAATGTCAAGATTGAGATCTTTGACGACCAGAACAACGCCGTCGTAGCTCTTCTGGACATGTTCGAAACGGACAGCCGCACCGCGTATACCCGAAGAGGCCTGAACGGATGAACTCATTAAGTACCCTTTCTATTCATTAAGCGCCATCTTGAGCCTATTTATTCCTGATTTGGATAAATTGGTATTTCTGGCAGAAGTCTGATGTAGGTCAGACCAATGGATTTACGAACCGGGCAGGCTACGTCTGCGGACGTATAACCCGAATTGTTGGTATACACCATACCTGTATCCGCCGACTTTTTACAGTGCCGATAATCGGCAATTTCGCTCGCCATTGCCGTTGTAATGTGTTAGCGCACTATTTACGCAGATGTGATGACGGGTATTTCCTCATCGCTATTCATGATCATGTAGTCCAGCAAATCCAGTAGAGCTTCATCTGTCACGGGTTTTTGTAGCATTAATAAGTGCGGATATTGATTTGATAATCTGTCATCGCTAATTGATTCGCCGGTTATAAGCGCTACAGGCATTGAGAGATCATTAATCGAATCCACAACCGTTAGCCCGGAGTCGCCATCCTGCAATCGTAAATCTATCAACAGAGCATCAGGTTGGTTATCGCTAAGAAATTTTATTGCGTCGTCTGATGATTCGCTGTATGTCACCTTTGCTCCGACGGAAGCCAGAAAAGCTTTCACGCTATTCTGTACAGCAGTTTCATCATCAACCAGATGCACCCAGAAGCCCTCTGGCAGTTTGTTGTGCACCTGTGCAGTGAGGTCTGGATCACACAAAGCTGGCTTGTGGCTAGCAGTGCACTTCTGTATTGAAATGCTGATGGTTGTGCCTTGACCTACTCGGGATTTTAACGTTAGTGAGTGTTCGAGAGCTTTTACCAGTCTGGATACAATAGAGAGACCCAGACCCAGGCCTTTTTCTTTGTCACGGGTGTGGTTGGATACCTGATAAAACTCCTCGAATACTTTGTCACTATCGCCGGTGTCTATGCCAATTCCAGTATCAATAATGGACAGCAGCACCTGTGACTCGCTTACACTTGCTGTCATACGAACAGAGCCCGCCTGTGTGTATTTTATGGCGTTGCCGCACAGGTTTCGGATGATCTGCGAAAGCATGCAAGGATCAGTACGAACGAAAAGGGCAGGTGGCACTTCATTTACAACTTCTATATTTTTATCTTCAGCCAGTTTTTTCATCTCGCACATGAGCGTTTGTGAGAGTTGAAAAAGATCGACGCTCCTGATGACAGGTTTGATGCTGCCCGAATCAAGTTCGGATATGTCAAGAAGAGAATTGAGTTGTGATGACAGTGAGGTTACCGCGACGCTCATGTTGTCGACGATATCTTGCGCACGTTTATCCAGTGGCGCGTTCCGTAGCGCGCCACTGAACAGATTGAGTACGTGTACAGGTTGGCGCAGATCGTGACTTGCTGCTGCGATAAAACGTGACTTGGATTGACTGCTGTTTTCGGCCGCCTTCTTGGCCTCTTCTGCCCGGTGAAGTGCTTCGGAGAGTCTCAGGGATTGTTCTTCCAGTCTGGTGGATGATTCAATGGCAAGCGTGAAAACCTCGAACATGAATTTGCCGTTTCTAACGAGCAAATGAGAAAGAATGAGAATGGAGGCACTCACCGCAATGGCCAGGAATGTATCAATATCTCCTTGCAAATTTATAGCCCACAGCACGCTTGATGTGCCAAGTAGTGGTCCGATATAGGCAAGCAACAGAGGCAGGTAGCCAATGTTGATACTGAAGGAGGCGGTGCATACTCCCAGCATGATTGCCAAAAGCATTGCGCGCTCGAATAAGTCCAGATAACCGAAAAAATAAAGCACTGAGGCTATGCTGCAGCCCAGAAGAAACGTAAGCGCTGTGGCCCACACTCTTTTTGCAAGGTGACTCAAGGAATCCGATTGTCTGACCACACGTAGCAGCACAACTCGGGCAAGCGTCATCGTGCAACTGAGAAGTGCCCAACATTGCAGTTGGGTATTGTCAACGCTGCTTTGAAGCAGAAGATATGTCAGCAGTATAGAGAGCATGAGTGGAATACACGCACGCGCCGTATTTCTACAGCAAATAGTCAGGAGTTGCTCGCTGACTTGATTCGAGATGCGTAAATATGGTTTCATGCAATACATCAAACACTGCGTAATGCATTAGTATTGCATAGGCGGGCCTGCTATTTCGACTGATTTATATCCAAACTCATTTTACGCCCGCAGTAATCGTGCTCTGCGGGCGTATTCTCAAGCGATGTGTGTACGTTATGTTTGCTGATAGCGCTGGTTTTTTTATTGCCAATCGTCGTCAAGGCTGGATTCAGGTGCGTAGTCGAAATCCTGCCAGTCACGGGGTAGCCGATGCTTATTGAATTCGTCATCAGCGCTAGCGGCTGATTTGTTCGCATGATTGGTTTTCCGGCTTTGTGAATGGCTGATCGAAGTCTGGTCTTCAAGAAATATCTCCATATCTTCGTCGACGTCCATCTCAAGGTTCATGTCGTCTTCGTACAAGTCGACACCGTATTCGTCATCGATAAGAGATTCGTATGTTTTTCCCATGGGTAAATGTCTCGTAGAGTGCGGCTGCACAATCGGTATATCGGCCATTCAGGTGCCCATGTTCATAAAGTCCTTAGTTGAAATAACGATGATATTCAGTTATTTGCGACTTGCATCCTAACCTTTGAAATGACTACATGACAAAATTCATGACCAGCAAGCTTACGATCAAATATAGGATGGTCATCACACCACCGACGCGCATGAAATCCGAGACGCGGTAACCACCCGGCCCCATAATGAGTGCATTGACCTGATTGGTTGGAATCAGAAAAGCGTTGGAGGTGGAGATAGCAACAGTTAACGCAAACATTGCCGGGTCAGCCCCGATGCTGACAGCGATGTTAACGGCCAGCGGCACTAGCAGCACGGTTGCTCCGATATTGGACATGACCAGGGTGAAAAATGTGGCAAGTCCGGCGACTACTGTCTGCATGACCCAGATGGGTACATCACCGATAATTTCCAGCAAGTGGTGGGATATCCAGAGAGCGGCTCCCGAATGATCTACAGCGATACCCAGGGGGATAAGGCAGGCAAGTAGAAACACTGTTTGCAGGCTCACGGCATCGTATGCTTCATCGATGGTCAGAACACCTGACAGGATCATGCCCAAAGCACCCGCGAGCAGCGAGATAGACAAGGTATCGGTGAGCATGAACAATACAAGCGACAACACGAAAAACAGGATGGCTGGCTGTAGCTTATGTGTGCGAATGTCCTCATACTTAACATCGGTTGCTACCACCACATCGCGATTGGATTTAAGTTTGTGTAAATCTTTCCAGCTGGAGTGCACCACTAGCGTGTCGCCGGCTTTTAATACAGTGTCTCGGAAATCCCGGCTGATTATCTGGTCGGCTCGATATATCTGCATGATATTTGCGCCAAAATTCCGACGCGGTTTGATTTCACCAATTGCTCTGCCAACCAGACTGGACGCCGGTGGAATAACAACTTCACCGATGCCGCTGTACTGCTGGTTAAGAACTTTGGCGAAGCGGTCAGGCTCGCCCTTAAGATCCCAATGGTATTCCTTGCAGAAAGCCTCTACCTGATCTCGATCGCCAAGCAGGCCAAGCCGGGTATTTACCCAGATGGTTTCCTCACGATCGGGTGGAACCTTGACAACATCACCGCTGTACAATGCCAGCATGAAGGGTGTCTTTTTATACGTGTCTTCTACCTGATGAATGCTCATACCAACCATCGGACTATCAACGGTTACCTGTGCCTCGAGTAATTCTCCGCTTATTCCATACAGGCTTTTAAAATAGTCGTCAGTGCGTAAAGTGCGGTTGCTGTCCTGATCAATTCTGGGAAGGATGAATCGTCCGGCCAAAGCGAAATACAGCAGACCGGTTATGCTTAACGCAATACCGATTGGCAGGACAGAAAACAGACCGAAGCTCTCCATCTGTTGTGAATCAGGCAGTTGTCGATTGGAAGAGAGCAACAGATCGTTCAGCAAAATCAGGGGGCTAGAGCCAATCATTGTGGCAGTGCCGCCAAGGATGATACAAAAGCCGACCGGCATAAGCAGGCGTGACATCGGAATGCCCGTGCGAGCAGAGACGCGACTCACCACAGGCAAAAATAATGCAGCGACACCGATATTCTGCATGAAGCTTGAAGCAAGCGCTGCAATGGCGCTCATCAATGGACTGATGCGAGCTTCTGTCTTGCCTCCCATGCTCAGAATGAGCTGAGCGAGTTTTCCCATTAATCCGGTTTTATCCAGACCTCGACCGATAATCATGACGCCAATGATGGAGATAACGGCGTTACTGGAGAAGCCTGAGAACAGCTCTGTAAGGCTGAGTATGGGCTCGATCCCTGGTGTTTTGGACAAGAGTCCAAGCGTTACCATAATAACAAGGGCCGCCACATCTACCCTCACGACAGACATTGCGAACATGTAGACCGTTGCGGAGAGCAAAAATAGCACAAGGGCCATTTCTAGCGTTAGCGCTACCGTGTCGGTCATTGGGATCTGTATACAGCCGGGTGGGAAAAAGGACGAAGAAGCGTATGGGTAGACGCCTCGTTTTTTAAAAGGTGTGTGTGGATGTTAGCCGACAGTTAAAGACTGGCCGAGCAATATTGAGCAGAATTTCTCGCAAGAGACGGACCACGGCCAAAGTCTTACGCAGGATTATCATGAAATTCCCACAGAACAGACTACAGTTTAGCTCGGAAACATAATCATCTAAACCTGTTAAGTGTGAAATAACGTCACCAGCAGCGGTATTTTTACGGGACCAGATGGAATTGACACGCGTTGATGAGCTATGAAAGTGAACATGGGAATACCGAAAGACATAATTCATCAGAATTGCGTCGGTTTTGTGCCAACAGCTTGCACTGACGATAGTGTTCAATAAGCTTTATAAAGTCAAATTAATGAATGAACACGCGTTACCGGGCTGTCATCAGGTGGCGCGTGATAATTTAATCAGGAAGTCATTTTAAGACCATGAAAATACAGCTAGCCAGTACTTTACCGTTTACACCGTTACAACTCGATCCGAATCATTCTTCGCCACGGCGCTCGGTAGGTCAGTTGCAGGGTTTGGATAACAATGTCGAGTATCGCCTGCCTGTTTACGAATTTCGTCATGAAGAAGAGCTTGTCTATTACAAGGTTGATCTCTCCGAACGCGTGAATGTCGAGCAAGAGGGGTCCGTGTCGAACGGTGTGGATGTATCAAAAGCTGTTAGTGCCACGCAAGATATTGAGTGGATAGAGCACACTGATAGCCTGAGTTACAAACCCTACGCGTTTGTCGTCATGAATGCCATGACAAAACTGGTAGCAGACTGGGATGGTGTTGTCTATCGCACACCCAGTGGCGAACGCCTGCGCGAATCAGCGTTTCAGGCAACACTGCAAGTCATTGACGCTTGCGTGAGTCCGCAAACCGGTCTGTGGGTGATGGTCAATCTGCAAGGTGATACGGTTGGTAGTGCTACCATGAGCAACGCGCCAATACGTCAGATGGGCTGGGTGCCGGTCGCCTGCCAGAAGTAGGCTCTTTGATCCTTCCTTGTGCGCAAAAAATTTTTAAGTATCTTGGTCACACCTTGTTGTAAAACCGGGCCATGACACTAGGCCGTTGCGCTTAGCAACGTGCCTGGAACTGCCAGCATGTCCAAGGTGATAAATTCAAGGCCGATAAGGTAGCGTCGATTGCCAGAATCCTTACAATGCCGAACCTTACAGATGGCATTAAAAATCTCTGTTTCTATCATGACGGTTTGACCGACTGCAACGATACCCGGATGGATGAGTGCACATCCTGCTGGAGAAAAGTCGCTTATCGTTGACGTCAATGACGCTTTGCCTGGCCACTGGAGCCAGAACCGTGCATCGCTTTGGTGATGCTGCCGATGCATTTTACGTAACTCTTGATCGCTGGCATGCGGCAGATTCTCAATGGGCGTTTTCGCGCCATTGCAACCGCGGCAACGACGGGAGCTGGCATAGCTGGCGGGAGTGCTTGTCAGGCCTCTGTCTGTCGGATAAAAAGACAGACAAAATGGACATTGAGGTTTGGGTGGCAGAGCGGTGTTTTCTTCTTCGGGATAAATGTCGTCGGACTTGGAAGGTTCGCCCTTTGGCGCTTCGGGAGTTTCAGCGCGCCGTGCGGATTCGCCAGACGGGGGTTTTTCCGCATCGTCCCGGCTTCTGTGTGCCGGCTCTTCACCTGACCTCGTTCCGCTAGCTGACGTGTGCTGTTTTCTCAGAGCATCGTATTGTGCTCTTGTGCCTGGATCACAAAGGGTTTTCGCTGCGTCATTCAGTAGCTGTGCGAAGCCAACATCACCCCCCTTGTCAGGATGGTGATTGAGTTTTTGCATCATGGCGCGGTAGCTTGCTTTGATCACAGGCTCCGGTGCAGAGGGTTGCACATGTAGCAGCTCGTAATAGTCAATATTGATATCCACTGATGGATTAACGGCCGATGTCTGCCCATCAATAATGCAACACTATATGTAATAAGAAGCATGTCTTATTATAAACCCCCGTTCCGGATATTGTTTTGGCATGTGTGAGGCGTTACGGTTATTCGAATCTTTACAATTCAGCCTATACCGCTTATCAGGACAATCATTAGGTTGTTAGCAGAATTTTGCCGCGATGCTCACCGGCTTCCATTATCTTATGAGTTGTTGACAATCACCGCCCTGCTATCGCAGAAATCTCGCCCCCTCATACCAAAGTGGTTTAATTCTCAACGCTGACGAAACATACGGTGTAGATTCTCTGTACGATCTAACCCTAAGGGTAACTGGAGAGAGTAGGAATGAAGGTACTGATACTGGGCGCGTCTTACGGGTCGCTTTTGTCTACAAAATTGCTCATGGCAGGGCATGATGTCACTCTGGTTTGCCGGGATGCCACCGCAAAACTAATAAACGAGGAAGGCACTCAGGTGCGCATCAAGCTGCGTGATGAGCCCGAACACCGTGTCATCAATTCAAAAGACTTGCCCGGAACAGTATCTGCGTCCACGCCTGACAAAGTCAATCCTCAAAACTTTGACCTGGTGGCCCTGGCTATGCAGGAGCCTCAATATTCTTCGGGTCAGGTTAAAGACCTGATGATGCGCATTGCCTCTGCAAAGGTGCCGTGTCTGTCGATAATGAACATGCCTCCAAGTCCTTACCTGGCGCGAATACCCTCTTTGTCTAGAGCTGATCTGAACGCTTGCTACGACGACCCTTCTGTGTGGGACGGGTTTGAGCCAGGCCTGATAAGTCTGTGCAGCCCAGACCCCCAGGCGTTTCGTCCGCCTGAAGAACAGGCGAATTTTCTACACGTCGGACTACCCACGAATTTCAAAGCTGCTGTCTTTGATAGTCCGGAGCACAATGCGATGTTGCGTCAGCTGGAAAGCGACATTGCAGCAGTAACTCTGGACGGCAAAGATGTGCCTGTCAAGCTGCGTGTCTTTGACTCTCTGTTTGTGCCCATGGCTAAATGGAGCATGTTGCTGACGGGCAACTATCGCTGTGTGACACCGTCATCGGTGCAAGCAATTCGAGATGCCGTGCATTCAAATCTCGAAGAATCCAGCAATATGTACGCTTGGGTGGATGCGCTGGCAAAGACACTTGGAGCTGATGCTGCTGATCTGGTGCCCTTTGAAAAATATGCCACTGCTGCCGAGAATCTTTTAAAACCTTCATCTGTCGCACGGGCTATAGATGGTGGGTCGTTCAGTATTGAAAGGGTGGATAAGCTAGTGCAGATGGTTGGGGCCGAGCTGGGTATTCAATCAGATGCCGTCGACTTGGTTGTTAAAACTGTGGACGACCGAATTGCGCAAAACAAGCCAGTCTGAGCTCTGAGGACTTGATGTAACGACATCAAGCAATAGTTCAATGTCTGATGTAAAGGGTAGCTTCGATTTTTAAGCAAAATTGTTTTCAGATTTGAGATCAATTTGGCTTTACAAACTATCTCGCATCTGCGCATTATAATCTCGCTTAAGAGCAAATATCTACCCTACCGTCTGGATTATAAAAAGGGGTCCTTATAGCTAGGGTGCATTAATCGATAGTGTTTTTGGCTTATCCAGCAACATAAATACTATTGCGGCCATCCTCTGACGCCTTGTCTAATGGATCGTCAATTTCTTATGTCGTTTATCGACATGCCATACTGGGAATAAGCTCTGAACACCACTTCAGCACGTTCTCATCGAAGGAGAGTAGTGACCACGTAATTCTTTACAAACAAAAATAATTGGAAGGAGAAAAATTTCTAATGTTCATAAGCAAGACAAGAAAATCTGTTCTCGGACTGGTTGCGGCAGCAGCCCTTGGTGCGGGTGGTTTCAGTTCAGTTGCACAGGCATGGGAACCTACCAAACCCATTGACTTTGTCATCATGGCAGGCGCTGGCGGAGGTGCCGATCAGATAGCAAGATTCATACAGTCTGTTGCCGAAAAGAAGAAACTGACTCCGCGTCCACTTATACCCAATAACAAAGGTGGTGGTTCTGGCGCAGAGGCGCTTATCGCCTTGAACGGTTCGAAAGATCCAGATCACACCATTCTTGTCACACTGAATTCTTTTTTCACAACGCCGCTTCGGCAGAAAGGTCTGGGTATCGATATCAGCACTTTCACGCCTATCGCCATGATGGGTGTAGATCCCTTTGTGCTCTGGGTTCACAAGGACCGTGGTATCAACACGTTTGAAGATTGGCAGGCTGCCGTTAAGGAAGCTGACGGCGAGTGGGTTATGGGTGGCACAGGTAAGGGACAGGAAGACTCCCTTGTAACCACATGGCTTGAGCAGAATTACGACATGAAGATCAAGTACATTCCCTACAAGGGCGGTGGTGCTGTTGCCAAGGATCTGGCCGGGCAGCAGATAATGTCTTCCGTGAACAATCCATCTGAGGCTAAAGGCTTCTTTGAGAACGGCGATGTGGTTCCATTAGTTTCATTCTCTGACGAGCGACTTCCATTGGTGGCAGATGTTCCTACCGTGACAGAGCTGGGTAAAGACTTCAGCTACTACAACCAGCGCGCAGTAGTCGGGGCGCCAGGTATGTCTGCAGATGCTGCAGCGTATTATCAGGATCTGTTTAAAACCATTTATGAAAGTGATGAGTGGCAGGAGTACATGACCTCTGAAAGTCTCTCACCGCTTTGGATGGATGCGGAAGAGCAAATAGCCTACTGGGAGACCCAGGTAGCACGCCATGAAGAATTACTCGCAAAAATGGGCGAGTAGTTGCTTCTTTGGCAGATCTGTATAGAACTGTAAGTGCTTTACGGCATCGGGGCAACGTGATTCGTTTGACGATTGCGTTGCCCCTTCATCACTCAAGCACTCGTTAAGAGCTTGACCTCGTTGGCGTTAGGTGTATGGTATACCACATGTCAGATGCAAGATACGTACTGTAGATAGTGAGTGTTATGAGATCAACTGTTTGTTTTTTATGGCAATACGCATGAGTGTTTCAAGCATTTAATGTCTTCTTCTACACCGCCAGCAGGGCTGTCTATCAGCGCTAATTTGCGCCCAGTAGCAGAAAATTTCTCGCTAAAGGCCCACACCTACCAGCTGCTCCGCACGGCGATCATGCAGATGGATATCTATGGTGATGCGGTTGATCTTCGACTCGATGAACGCAAGCTTGCAGAACAACTGGGCATATCCCGTACTCCCATCAGAGAGGCGCTCGCAAAGCTTGAACAAGAAGGTTTTGTAGACATTCAACCTCGCAAGGGTGTCTACGTGAAGTTGAAGAGCCTGGAAGAAGTTCTGGAAATGGTGGTGGTCTGGGCAGCACTGGAAAGTATGGCTGCCCGTCTTGTCACTCAGGTTGCCAGCGACAAGGACATAGCTACTCTACGGGGTCTAGGCGCTAATCAGAATGGCGATTCGGGCCGAGCCGATATCGCAGAGTACTCTGACGCTAACATTAAATTTCATCAGCGCATACTTGAACTGGCGGGCTGTTCACTTCTGAAAGACACCGCCTTTGGTTTGCTGCAACACATGCACGCGGTGCGTCGTCGCACCATGCGCGAAGGCGATCGCGTTAACCGATCGGTCGTCGATCACATGGCCATTATTGAGGCTATCGAAAACCGCGAAGGCGAACTTGCAGCAATGCTGGTTCGTGATCATACGATGAAACTTCACGATCACATACGACAGACCTGGCAGCAGTTCGGAAACCAGTCTGCTAGTGGCGCGTGATCCTTATATTTGATTAGTCCCGTTGAAGGTCGGAGGTTCTGTGATGCTTGAAGATGCCATACTTGAGAAAGAGAAACGCCCGGACACAAAGCCTGTCAATGAGCTTACTGATGGGTTTCATCTACTGATTGATGCCTTCAAGGCAAATGGTTTAAACACTATTTATGGCGTACCGGGCATACCGGTTACGGATTTCGGTCGGCTTGCACAAGCCAGTGGTATGCGTGTGTTTTCTTTCCGTCACGAGCAGCATGCCGGTAATGCTGCGGCCATCGCTGGTTATCTGACGAAAAAGCCCGGCTTGTGTCTTACAGTGTCAGCTCCCGGCTTTCTGAATGGTCTTACCGCGCTGGCAAATGCAACGACGAATTGCTTCCCCATGATTCTGATCAGCGGATCATCGGAGCGGGAGATTGTTGATTTACAGCAGGGTGATTATGAAGAGATGGATCAGCTCGCCATTGCCAAACCCTTGTGTAAAGCGGCATTTCGTATTCTAAGGGCTGAAGATATTGGTATTGGTGTTGCTCGCGCCATTAGAGCAGCAGTGTCGGGCCGACCGGGCGGCGTTTATCTGGATCTGCCTGCCAATCTGTTTGGCCAGGTAATAGATGCGCAAGAGGGTGCAAGATCCATCGTCACAATAGTTGATCCAGCACCTGCGCAGCTACCAGCTCCGCACTCTGTCAAGCGAGCTATAGACCTGCTCAAGAGCGCAAAGCGCCCTCTGATCATATTGGGGAAAGGTGCCTCCTACGTTCAGGCCGATGAGCTTATCCGCTCGTTCGTTGAAAAAAGCGGAATCCCCTATTTGCCCATGAGTATGGCAAAAGGTCTGTTGCCAGATGATCACCCGCAATCGGCAGGTGCTGCTCGCTCGCTGGTGCTTAAGGAATCTGATGTGGTCATCATGGTGGGAGCACGTCTGAACTGGCTGCTCTCCCACGGTAAAGGCAAGAGTTGGGGAGCGCCCGGCAGTAAACGTTTTATACAAATTGATATAGAGCCGCGGGAAATGGACAGTAATGTGGAGATTGCGGCACCACTGGTGGGTGATATTGCTTCGTGTATCTCAGCCTTACTTGAAGCTATGGGTGGAAATTGGCAACCGCCATCGTCTGATTGGATACAGGCTATCGCACAAAAACGCGAAACCAATCTGGCGCGTATGGCCACCAAGCTGCAGAGCAATGTGGTTGAGCCGATGGATTTTCATACGGCATTGGGCGTACTGAAAAAAATAATGAAAGAGCAGCCTGAAACCATGCTGATCAATGAAGGTGCCAATACGCTTGATTTCGCTCGCAGCATTATTGATATTTATAAACCCCGCAAACGTCTTGACGTTGGCACATGGGGAATTATGGGCATCGGTATGGGAGCTGCTGTGGCGGCCGCAGTAGAAACAGGAAACCGAGTGCTTGCTGTCGAGGGTGACAGTGCCTTTGGTTTTTCCGGCATGGAGGTAGAGACCATTTGTCGCTACAACTTGCCCGTATGCATCGTGGTTTTTAATAACAACGGCATTTACCGTGGTACGGATGTCAATCCGACGGGTGGTCCTGAAGTCGCTCCCACCGTGTTTGTCAAGGACGCGCGCTATGACATCATGATGCAGGCGTTTGGCGGTATTGGCGTTTTGGCCCATACCCGTGATGATTTATCCAAGGCAGTCAATGAGGCGCTCGAATCAGGTAAGCCGACATTGATCAATGCTGTGATAGACGAAAATGCAGGAACCGAAAGCGGGCGGATTGGTAATTTAAATCCGCAGAGTATTGTTACCAAGACGTAGTTGCCGGTTTGACGGATTACCAAGCGTGAACGCGTTTGCCTCTCCAGCTACGACATAACTGATTTCAATTGACAGGTTAGTAAGACATGAAAGCTCTTGAAGGTGTAAAAATTCTTGATTTCACGCATGTTCAATCAGGTCCAACTTGTACACAGTTGCTGGCCTGGTTTGGTGCAGATGTCATCAAGGTTGAGCGTCCAGGCGTAGGGGACGCTACGCGTAAGCAACTTATCGATGTCCCTAATGCTGACAGTCTGTACTTTACGATGTTGAATCACAACAAGCGCTCGATAGAGCTCAATTCCAAGAATGAAACCGGCAAGCAGGTGCTGACTCGGCTCATTGAAACCTGTGATGTACTGGTGGAGAACTTTGCACCAGGTGCGCTGGATAGAATGGGATTTACCTGGGAGCGTA
>Ga0209187_1001612_pt1 | contig 25010 bp, 35 predicted proteins | sample BantaG_FD_187430 | JGI IMG/M metagenome (GOLD analysis project Ga0209187, IMG submission 187430) | Marine algal microbial communities from Bantry Bay, Ireland - BantryBay_4 metaG (SPAdes) (version 2) | ecosystem: Host-associated > Algae > Red algae > Unclassified | place: Bantry Bay, Ireland...
GGCGCTTGCGTGGCGTGTGCAGCTTGTGCTTCTTGCCGGCGTGGCTGAGGCGGACGTGGGGCTGGACGTGGTGGCGAAGGTTATGGGGCTTGTCGTGTATGACGGCGTGCACGTTGCTGCTTGCGTAGGGCGTGCAGCTGGTTCTTCTTTCTGGCGTGGCTGAGGCGGTCGTGGATCTGGATGTGGAGGCAGAGGTGATGGGGCTTATCGTGTGCGACGGCGTGCACGTTGCCGCTTGCGTTGGGTGTGCAGCTGGTTCTTCTTGACGGTGTGGCTGTGGCCGACGTGGAGCTGGACGCGGTGGCGGGGGTGGTGCGGATTGTCGTGTGCGACGGCGTGCACGTTGGCGCCTTCATTTGGTGTGCAGCTGGTGCTTTTTGTCGGCCTGGCGGTGGCGGTTGTGGTGCGGCTTGTCGTTTGGGACGTCTTGCAAAATGCCGCTCGCATGGCGTGGGGCGTGCAGTTGGTATCGAAGTGGGAATATCTGCCTGGGTTGGTGTATATGTATTGATTGCGTACATGGTCGTTGGAAGAGTGGCACATCGATCAATAGTTGAAGTAAAACGTAGCGGCTCAAGACAAGCAAATACAGGTGTACCACAGCAAAGCAGCGCACTACCTCCTCACTCAGCACGGCCCTTTCTCTTCCCCTTGTACGGCTGGCACACATGCGCCACGTAGTCGTCGCAAGAGCGGTAGTGGCAGCCGCACCGCGGACACTGAAACCAAACGCGGGCGCCCGGTGGGACCACTACCGCCACCGGGACGCGGCCAGCCCCAGACGTCGGTGACGCCGACGCGCCGCCCGGTCTCGTGCGTGCCGAATAACCATCCACCCAAGCGTTATCGCCCACACCAGTCGACTGCGGAGAAGCGCCGGACGAGCCAGATTCATCAGACGAGGTCGACAGCCGTCCCCTCCCCGCGTGAGCAGCGTCCGCGAGCTTCTATGAACCCGATGCATACGCGTCGTCGTCGCGTCGGCGCTTGTGTCGGCGGGCGTCAGCAGGAGGTGGCTCGGCCCCAGCTCCACCAGCACCCCCACCAGCGCCAGAAGACCCGCCGTGGCCGGCCGCGAACGCGCGAACGTGGGAATGAGCGGTGCGACCCGCTTCGCGAGCGGCGGCCGCAGGCGCAAGGAAGCCGGCGTCGTGTTCAGCTTCACGGAGCACGTCTGCAAAACGAGCATCGTCGTCTCCAGCGCGCCTGACTTCTCTCACCGCTGCATGCAGGCGAGGCAACAGAACATGGAGCTCGGCGCGCCGCCCGCTGTCCTTCAGACCAGCCACGGCGCGTCGGTGGCCAGCGCCACTCACGTGACTGATGAGACTTGTCGGGGCGTCGCTTCTCGCCAGGCACGTCGGGCACGTCCAACGAGTAAAGTGGCTGGCGTTGCCGGGCTTGTGCGTCGCGGCGGCGCGGAACGCCCTCTTCTTGCGTGGAGCCCGGCGGACGTGCTCATTCCAGCTTGCGCGGCGGCGGGAATGGTGCGGTTTGAAATGTGGGACGTCGCACACTTGTTAAAGCCAGAAGGCTCAGGCCGCTGGGGTAGGAAGGGCGGGGGTGGTGCGGCGGCCATGTTGTGAAAAAACACAGAAAGGGCGGGCAAGGTGAAGCAGCGCAGCAAGCGGCTGCAACACCAGGAAGGAAGACCACCGACGAGATGTGCGACGGAGACAGGGCCACAGGCATTGCTGGAAACGCATCTGACAGAAAGTCGTGATCCTCGGCGGCCGCGCCATTGCCGGTGTTGCACACTGTGACCCATTTTGTGGCCCGAAACGATTCCGTCTCAAATTGGGAGATACTTTGATTTTCTGCATTCTGAGGACAGAAATGATGCATTACACAGCGTCTTTCTCCGGGGCTGGCCAATGAGGCGATGACGTCAGGAGCGAGTGTTGTAAGTATGATACTCAGGACCCCGGCGTCCCAGTGTAGTCCGCGACTGCGTCTCCAGTACATCAGACGTGCCAAGCCAATGCGTCCAAGTCGACGCGCGATGCCGCCGTCGGCGAAGCGGAGAAACAATCCGCGGCACCACGGCTATGGCATGGTGCCGTCCTTAGTCGCCGGACGCATCGCATCCGAGTGCAGCTCTGTTGTTGCGTCCGACGCATTTCACCCCTACGACGATCGTCCGAGGCCCGTTCGAGAGCGGCCGCCGCAGCGGCGCCCCGCAGGAACGAGAAAGAGTACGGCACGTTCGTCATGACCGTCTAGAGGGGTTCCGGCTCCATTACACGTACCGCCATCAAATACCACTCACATATGTACTCTGCCGATCCGACTGCTGTCAAGTAATGATGCTCGACTGTTTCATCCTCCATCGTGCACGGCCAATGATCGATCGGATGTGCGCCACGACCGAGCGCGTCAAGTGTGAAACCCCCTGCTATGGCGTGTGGGCTGTCGCGCGAGAAAGGCACGCCAGGCTGTGCTTGTCGCCATATTCTGGTTGTCGTATCTCAGCTTCGCAGTCCGCTGTGTACCGCTGGCAAAGAACGACGTGAGGCAGATCTCATTTTCTTTCTCGCTCCACAGTGGAGCGACATCGTCAAAGAGCGGGACATGACAGCCGCATCAAGTGGAGCGAGAAGACGACTGGCGGACGTACCCCTCTCCAGCTCGGACTGTGGTTCATTTCGTCTGCGTTATGAAGCTTCGTCGTCGACGGGCCGGACGACAATCTGTCGCCAAGTCGAATAAGTGCGTGTGCGGAGAATTGTCACAGGACTTCTCAGTGGGGTTTCACGTTCCTAACGCTGATCTACAGCTCGGGCGCCTCCGTCGCCCGCAGTGTCGGCGTGTTTGGCTGCCAGAGCGTCTCATCAATCGGCGTTTGGTAAAACTCTGTCAACTTTTCTGAGGGAGGTAGCCTGTGAAGCAGGGAGATCGACTTCCAGCAGACGAGCGAGTGGCCAGCAGAGTGTCTTTCGTGGAAGCGCTCTACTGATTGGTCTCTACACAAACCGATAGTAGTCCGCGCAGGTTGGGGTGGCGAACGGCGCTACCGTCGGGCTGTCGTCCCCACCACCGTCGAGCGCTTCGTCACCGTCGTGACCCGCTTCACATCCCCGGTCACCATGACCGTCGCTCTTACCGGCTTCCCGGACTTCTACGTCGTGTGCTTGCAAGCGCTATGCGGTACGCCTCAGAATATGGGTCTATTCGATACTTTACCTGTACTCAGCGGGTCATGTCTCTCTTCGCTTTTTCGTCTAGCCGTGTGCTGCAGAATCTCTATGGTCTTCTTTATACGCTGTCGTGGAATGCATGCGGCACATGTTGTTGTCGTGGGCGACGCGGCCTTCTCGACTGCGAGCCACCTCACTTCATTCACGTTGTGTTACCCGTGTGTCGCTCCCCATTCATCATGCAGCCTCTCATGTCGCTACTGTGTCTGGGTGCTGACAGGGCCATTCCGCATTGTCCCGCGCATCCTTAAGATGACCGCCCGACGTCTCATTTTAGTGTAAAATCCGTGCTTTATTTTTTGTCGTGACGATTTATATACGGCGGCAGGAGGCAAGCGCCTCATCAAGGCCTTCTCCCATTGTTGTGGCGGTGCCGATGTTCGCCGAGGCCAGTTGTGCACGATGCCGACGGCATACAGCGTGCAGTTCGTCGTCATTCTTGTTGTGCCAGTGGCCGTCGTGAGGGTGGCCTGAGTATCGGAAGAAGTGAAGTCTGATCAGTGGGGCGGCGTCCAAGCCGCAGCCTGCGTGGGGCGTGTCGCTGATGCTTTGTGGTGGCGTGACGGCAGCGGACGTGGAGCCGGAGGTGGTGCAGAGGGCGGTGCGGCTTGTAGTGAGGGACGGTGTTCACGTTGCCGTTTGCGCGCGGCGCGCAGCTGGTTCTTTATGCCGGCGTGGTTTCGGGGGACGTAGGGCTCGACGTGGTGGCGGGGGCAGTGCGGTTCGCGGTGAGGGACGGTGTTCAAGTTGCTACTCGGTTTTGCGTGCAGTTTGCGCTTCTTATCGGCGTCGCTGCGGCGATCGTGGGGCCGGACGCGGCGGCGAGGGCGGTGCAGCATGTCGTGTGGAACAGTGCGCAAGTTGCACCTTGCGTAAGGTGTGCAGCTGGTGCACCTTCTCGGCGTGGTGGTGGCGGAAGCTGCGGCGGACGACGAGCTGGAAGCGGTGGCGGGGGTGGTGTGGCTTGTCGTGTGGGACGGCGTGCATGTTGCCGCTTGCGTGAGGCGTGCATTTCGTGCTTCTTGACCGCGTGGCGGTGGCTGACGGGGAGCTGGACGTGGTGGCGGGGGTGGTGCGGTTTGTTTCGCGGGACGTCTTGCAAGATGCCGCTTGCGTGGGGTGTGTAGCTGGTGCTTTTTGTCGGCGTGGCAGCGACGGACGTGGAGCTGGACATGGTTGCAAGGGTGGTGCGGTTTATCGTGCGGGACCGCTGGCAGGATTCCTCTTGCGTCGGGCGTACACTGACGTTTTTTTGTCGGCGTCGCTGCGGCTGATGGGGAGCTGGACGTGGTGCCGGGGTGGTGCGGTTTGTTTCGCGGGATGTGCTGCAAGATGCCGCTTGCGTGGTGCGTGCAGTTTGTGCTTCTTGTCTGCGTGGCGGTGGCGGACGTAGAGCTGGACATGGTTGCAAGGGTGGTGCGGTTCGTCGTGCGGGACCGCTCGCAGGTTTCCTCTTGCGTCGGGCGTACACCGACGTTTTTTTGTCGGCGTGGCTGCGGCGGTCGTGGAGGTGGACTTGGTGGCGGGGGTGGTGCGGTGTGGCCCGCGGGACAGCTCACCAGGGCCGACGCGTCTTGCGTCTGGGGCGCGGTGGCGGCGCTCAGAGTGGGGACGCCTCGCCGGACTTGGCACGTGACGACGATATCTGGCTGCTGAGATGCAGTCGCTTCGCAGGTCGCGGAGTGAGTGAGGGCCGCTTTGCTTTGGAGGACGGGCAAGCATCCGTTGTTGAACAGAAGGGTTTCGGTGACGCTGTGATGAAGGACTCGGATGTAGCCGTGGTTGAAAAAGAAAATGCCAAGGACTGTACTCGACTACCAGCGCCATGTCATGCTGGAATAGTGAAGCAACGAACGAGGGTGGTATGGCGTGAGTACGACGAGCAATGTCGCTTTATGAGACAGGCGGTTCAGGCATGAAAAGATGAGCGAGACAAAGCAAAGTCATTGGCGTCCAGCGGACGTTGAGGGCGAGAAGCGATCACCTGTCCATTTCGCAGGTCCCACCGACCAGTTCGGGGTACCTGAAAGCACGGCTCGCGGCCAACCACCTTGCATACTGAGCAAATCCTGTTACACACACCCCCGCCGATAAGATCACCATGGAAATGAACAGATAGAGGAAGATAAAATGCATCATCGACAGGAAGAGTATGGCGACAAGTAAAATCGTTGTGCGGGCACGTAGATGCGTTGTGATGCTGGTGGCCGATGGGCAGCACCCCCCAGCAGGTTTGGCATGTCGTCATGTCTGAATTGGAGGAGTCTGGGTGACTGAAAGGGACGTGGACATCAGCGAAGAACGGCAGAACGATAGTCGTCAACACCCATTCCATCATGTCATGCACGCTGCACCCAGCGACAACGACGGTTTACCGCGCTGCAGCAATCCACGGGATAAACAAAAAACAGAACTTCAAACAATACTCGACATCCAGAACCATTGGCAATCGAGCCTCCCGCACAAAAACATACCATGACGCCCGGAAGACTGTGAGACAGAATGAGCGACCACACCAGACAGTAGAGCACGCGTGGTGAGCGCATAAATGGGGGGCTGTCTCTTGTCGTGCAGGATGGGGCTTGGCACCAACTCACAGATCGCGTGCTCCGAATGGTGATTCTCAACACCGCAGGAGGGGATGGCGCAGTCCCTGGCAACGGCAGGGGGCACGTGCGATTCGATCGGCAGCAGGGATGGTAATCCTCGACGGTGACGGCGGTGGTGTCGACGACGGTGACGGCTGACCCGGCCCGAAGTCGACAGCGAGATCCAGCAGATTGACGGATTCTGTGGTCTACTTTTTCAATTTTTTTATTCAACCAGGCGAACCGCCTCTGTGGACGTTCGATGCAGTCGAGATCTGTAGGTTCGACACGAACGTGTCTATCCATGACCACCGACCACCAATCCCAACGCGTTGGTATGCTGCCGGGAGCACCGTCTGCGAACGGAGTGCAGCGAGACTTGAAAGAAACGTAATTCGCTGTCTGAGCCTGGAGCAGTGAAGTGCCCTCAGCACCGGACTCGGGCCCAGTGCGCCCGCATCACTTCGTGTTCCGGACTAATGCGCTTCACGTCATCGATAGTTGTACGTCGGCATCGCGGAACAAACGTTCTTCTGCACCGCAATGCGCCAGCAGCCGCACATGCCGCCCTCTCCGGCTCCTCGCCACAGTGCCTCAGTGCCAGACATCTTTCCAACCGATTGCATGCCCGTCCGTTGCCGACCGACAGGGTTGAACAGATGGCGCATCCAGCATGGCTACGCCTGATGCTCGTCTGGGGCGTGGAGAGCAAGGGTCGTGGCGGGAGGCACTTCAATGTCTGACGCTCTTCCCTATAGCAAAAGATCGAATCAGATTGAAGACAATGTGAGATGTATTCGGCGATGATCGACTCAATGACCTTGCGAACCCGATCGAACTGCCCGATGATCTGGCGTCGAGAGAGCTTGCTTGCCGCTGTCGCCTGCAACAAATGTGGGTCGTACAACAAGTCCGGCATCACATACACCAAGTTCCGGATCACAATTTTCAAGTCATTGCAGACGCCCTTGATTGGTTGCAGGTCGGGACTGTACGGTGTTAGACGCAAAAAGGGGACGCCGTTGTTTCCGAGGAATGTCTCCCCACCAGCGTTGTGGATGGGCGCATTGTCGAACAGAACGACGCAGTTGTTCGACTGCTGGCTCCACGGGCGCCCCGGAACACACACACCTAGTTTTGGGATGAGCAGTTCCAGGAACAGTCGGCAGTCCGCCGACGTCAGCGCGCCTCTCCCCACCACCACGGACTGGAAGCCCAAGATGCGGCCATCACTCGACACAGCCATCGTCGTGCTTGTCCGCGGAACCGACCGGGGGTCCCGGCCGTGGACGTCGTCGCGCTCACGAGCCAACGCCCGCCCGTACAATCGGAAGACATCGCCACCGTCTGTGTGTGCCTCGTCGACTGACACGATGCAGCGCTCGGGGATGTTGTCCTGGACGAGGACGTGGACGCGCCGCACGGCGGCCGACGCCTCACAAAAGAGACGAAGCGAGCGCTTGCGTGTGAAACCCACCTCGTGCAAGTGCCGGTCGATTATACTCTTCGATGCACGCAGAGCAATACACTCGCCGCTGGGGTGGTTGCGCATCAGCTTGAGCATCTCGGAGTGTTCCCGTAACAGAGCCCGCGGATGCTCTCGCACCAGGTGCACCATGGAGGTCATGAGCGTTTTTTCAAACCAGACGCTGTTGTGGTGCTGGTTCTGCCGCAACGGGTCCCTCCATACTGATCCGTGCTCCTGGTAGTACTTGGAACAGCGCTTGTCAATTGACCGCTTGACGCCAATGTTCTTATACAGCACGCTCTGGCGCACCCCATTCCACAACATCGTCACAGCTACAAGACGCATGTCGACGCTGTACATTTCAGCCAGTCGGGATAGCACAGTAACTAGCTCCCCAACCACCAAGCCCTGCACAGCAACGTGCTCGAACAGCCACAGCAGCGCGCCGACGCGCACTTGCACGACGAGCAAGAGCACCCCGCCAGACGGCACTTGGACACGCAGCAGCACCACCAGCAGCACCACGTGCACGGCCACAACAGCCGTGGCAAGATTTACACCAGGCGCACCGCGTCCGCCGCCGCCACCACAAGCTCCACTGCAACGTGCACGACGCGCAAGAGCACCACTCCAGCCAGCACTCGCACCCGCAGCAGCACCGCCAGCAGCTCCACGTGCACGACCACAACAGCCGTGCCAAGATTTCCACCAGGCGCACCGCGTCCGCTGCCGCAACCACAAGCTCCACTGCAACGTACACGACGCGCAAGAGCACCACAACAGCCGGCACGTGCACCCGCAGAGGCACCGCTAGCAGCACCGCGTGCATGGCCACAACAGCCGTGCCAAGATGTCCATCAGGCCCACCGCCTCCTCCGCCGCCACCACAAGCTCCACTGCAACGTGCACGACGCACAAGAGCACCACAACAGCAGGAACTTGCACCCGCAGCAGCACCGCCAGCAGCACCGCGTGCACGGCCACAACAGCCGTGCCAAGATGATCACCAGGCGCACCGCGTCCGCTGCCGCCACCACAAGCACCACTGAAATGTGCACGACGCGCAAGAGCAACACGACAGCCGGCACTTGCACCTGCAAGGGCACCACGAGCAGCACCGCGTGCACGGCCTCAACAACTGTGCCAAAATATGTCCACCAGGCGCACCGCGTCCGCCGCCGGCACCTCAAGCTCCATTGCAACGTGCACGACGCGCAAGAGCACCACAACAGCCGGTACGCGCACCCGCAGCAGCACCGCCAGCACCACCGCGTGCACGACCACAACAGCCGTGCCAAGATTATCACCAGGCGCACCGCGTCCGCGGCCGCCACTACACGCTCCACTGCAACTTGCACGGCGCGCAAGAGCACCACGCCAGCCGGCTCTTGCACCTGCAGCAGCACTGCCAGCAGCATCGCGTGCACGGGCTCAACAGCCGTGCTAAGATGTCCATCAAACCCACCGTCTCCGCTGTCGCCTCCGCGAGCGCCAGAAGACGAGCACAAAGCACACTAGGTCCGCGTCCTCGGCTACGGCTTCGTCGTGTCGCTCAGCACGTTGGGCTGCGCGCACTACGCGCGCCTTGGCCACCCCCCCCCCGAGATGCGAACCGAGGCAACCACGTCCGCGTCGCCGTCGGCGCGCGTCCCTGTCGCCGACGGCGGCCGGGTCGAGATGCAAAAGATGATCCGCCACGCAATTCCTGCGCGCCTCCGCCACCCCCCCCCGGACATGAAAATCAAGCCGACCACGTCCGCGTCGGCGACAGCGCCCGTGTCGTAGCGCGATGCCGGTTGCGCTACGCGCTCACCGCGCGGCTCCGCCACAGCCCCCCGGAGCCTTAAATCGGCTCTCCCGACAGCGCCAGTGTGGTGCCGCCGTTAATGCACAGAAACGCGCTGCGCGTGCGCACGCTCTTCAACTTCAGGCGGCACGACGGCGCCCGGCACCAGCAGGCAAACAAACGCAACGTGAGCACCGCGCGTGTGCGTCTCCGACCGCCAACTTCTTCGTGCGACTGCACTTGCGCGTGTTCGAGATACTGCTCTCACGGTGAAATGGCGCGCGATCATCGGATGACAGCTGTCAGCAAAATTACGGAGATCCCTTCCACCGCCCCCCTCTGTGGCGCACAAATCCACCAGACTTTGTCTTTCTCGAACGTAATACGAACACAAGAAAGGCTCGTGTTGTGCACGCAATAGGAGCCATATTCGAATTAGCGTCGACTCTCGGGCGCACACGCTGGGCTCAGAAAAAAGAGGCGCGTCGTATGGTCGTCATTGCACAACAAGTTCAGCTGCGTTTCCAATGGCACAAACGACGCGCTCAATGCACCGCAGAAATGAAAGCCTTTCCAAGGACAAAGAACGGGGCACAACGCGAAGCGCGCATGAGGTTCTCATTGATGCACCTTCCCGGCGGCCGACAGCACCGCGTCCTGTAGGTCCGTGAGAAGCAGCACACGCACACTTCACTCAACCCACCCTGGAACCTCGTATCAATAATCAAAGAACAACTCCTCTCCAGCACACAGCGGCGCCTTGGCAAACAGCCCGACTCTAATCTCGCCACACACGCTCAACAGCTTCGCCTCGACGTTGGAATGCTCCGTTGTGCGGTGGTTCATGAATTTCATTCAGTTGCAAACCCGTGTAGCGTCTATGTTCACCGCCTTGGTGATGGAGTACAGAACGCTCACCCCGTTGGCGTCATACACGCGCACATAGAAGACAACGACTGCCGCTGCCAGACGTCATCGACTCGTGCGACTTCCACATCCTCCGCATGAGTGGTTGGAGGCCGAGGAGCATCGGCGTCGCCCTTCGCCGAGGAGGGACCAGCTACAACGGCCTCACCATCGCCAACAGAAGCGCCGACAGCGTTGCTAAAAGCGGGTGACGCAGTCCCGCCCGCAGTGGCGCGCCTGGTGCCACGCACGAAACGCCCGGCGACGTCGCCATCGCGTTGGGCACCAGCAACGCTTTTAGCCACAAGAGTGGAAACCGGCGGGCGGCCGCGGCACCCTGCATTTGGCCCAACGTCTGTTCGCCGCGCGTCGGCGACGGCCGAGCCACCACGTAACTCGACAGTCGGTCCAACATGCAGACACGTCGCCTCCGCCCAGTCGAAGCAAGCCGAGATCCGTGCGCCTGCGCCGGCGCGTGGGACAACTGGGGCGACTGCCGAGTCGCCCGAAGCGCGGCGGGGAGACCACTCTAGCCCGTCCGCGTCCGCACCGTCGGCGCCACGAGGAAGCCCAACCGGGCGAGGGGGAAGCGGCTCAGCCAGCGGGTCGCCGTCACGTGCGTCGTGCAGCCGACAAGCATACCGCAGACAGACACGGCACAGGAGAATACTCAAATGTCCCCTTTGCGGCAGCTGGAGTTAGCCCGCCACCGCTATAGCGGGTCCGGCAACACTGGCGCCGGTTGGCGCCGCGTGGCCAGCACCGAGCAGAGTGCCGACAGACGGCAGGTGCGCGGCAGCATCAGCGCCGCCATGAGCTCGAACGACAGTGCGTAGCATCCGAACAGCAGCGGCGTCGTTGCGCATCGCGTCGCTCCCCGTGTGCGACTGCCGAACTAGCTCGGCTTGCCGCAGAGCTCACACACGACTCAAAGGAGGGAGGCGAGCGGCTGCGACGTCGGCCGCTGACGCCGCAGCCGCAGATGTGGAGGCCCCGAAGGCGACTAGTGCGTCTTGCACTCGGGGCTCGGGGGGCGCCGCTCCCGCGGCTTGGAAAAGCAGAACCAGCCTCACGGCCGCCCTGCTCCCGTGCAGCGCCGCTAGCGAGCACCACTGCGAGGCTGCCGCCACCCGTCAACTGCTCCAGAGCGGCTTGGCGGGTGGCCTGCGCCTCGCGCTCTGACGCGGCGCGGCGGTGGTCGTCCCCCCTCCGCTGGACGAGCTTAACCACGTGCGTCATGTGAGGCAGCGTCTCCCCCAGCACCTCGGTCAAAGTGTGCACCACCGCCGGCGAGTCACCAAGCGCTTGAACAACTGCGTACACGCCAGCGCGCTGCGCCATTCGGACGGTCCGCTCTCCAAACGAATGGTATCGATTGCCGAGGTGGGTAGGCTCATCGTCTGACGCGTCACTGCCGTCACTGTTGCAGTCGGAGGCCGTCCACCCGTTCTTGCGCATGATGGTCGCCGCCGCAGCATGCTCGTCGTCGGTGTCTCCGAGGTAAGGAGTGTGCTTGAAGGAGGCAACGCCCTCGACCCGTCGCCATGACCGCCACATCGACGTTTACGCTGACGCCGTCGGGAGACGCTCAACCGCGGGCAGTATCACAACTGGCACCGCCCGCTCTGGGGCGTCAGGTGCGGGAGTGGTCGCCCCGCTTGTCGACCAAGAAGCAACACGAGCAGCATCAGCGGTGTCAATGCCACCAGCTTCACGCGCGGCAGCAGCAGAGCCGAGGCCGTGTGCGGTAGGAAGGGTAGGAGGCGACGAGCGAGACAGTTGGGGGACGCCGTGGCAACCCGCTCTCACACCGCGCGGGACAAGCGGCGAGGCTCGTGACACTCGCATGAACTCCAATATCGTTCGCTGCCTCTTGCGGGGGGGGTTGCTCTGCCTGGCATCCAGCTCCACGACGGCTGCTCCAACCACTCCATCGTTCCCAGCAGGACATACCCCGCCAGCAGTGCCACTACACGAGTTGCCACGGCCACTCGGGCAGCCTCGTGACACTCCTTTCGCCTCCACCAGCAATATGTCGCCATCGCGAAGAACGACCGAGGCGTCCGACCTCACATCACACGGATCAATCGCAGCCTCAATGGGTGCCGGGCGGACGTCGGCGCCCGCGCCCGACGCCGCCACATACCGTGCACACCTCAATACCTTTTGACGGTTCACAAAAATAGCAATACGAAATTCTGCGCTGCGGCGCTGACGCGCGCGGCGCCCTGCTCGCCCGTACAGACGATAAGCAACACGATGGATGCTGCGTGCATAGCCGGCGATAGCAGCAACGCGCTCAGGTTCTTCAGCGTCCGAGTCCACATCAGACAGGGCTCCTACCGCGTTTGGCCACTCGTCCACGAATGCCTCGTCAGAGCCACGACGCGCTGCATCCATCGTGCGGACCCCAGAAAACCACGAGGCAGCGACTAATGGCACGTACTCGCGACCGCTGACGGCTAACAACGACCGACAATGATGGCACGCCGATCAAAGCACGCCCGCTTGCTCGAGGTGCTTCGGAACTAACACAGCAGCGGGGTGTCTGGTGCTTCTACTCAGATCAGACCAATCAGAATGTGACATGAGACATGAGCGGCGTATTTGCGACCTCAAATCCGATATTTGTCCCATTCACATTGATCAATCGTGCATTCAATTTGGGCCCTCCGGACGCATCCGTCCAAGACGCAATCACCGCGCCTCTTGCACTGCTGGAAGCCAATTTCGTTCCACTTGGTCCGGCCCGACGCCCAACTCCGGCCGTCACGCCTCTGACTGAACGCCAGTGGCGTTCACTGCCGCTGGCGCCGTTGTCGTTTTCAGGCCGTCACTGCCCAATCATCACCCCCTCCGGACGCCCGGCCTTCCACACAACCCCATTACCGCGAAAGCCACACCCTGTCGACGACAGCAACACCTTCGTGTTACGAACTTCCGCCCATCTCGACAGCCGCCACACGCCCGCCTCGCCCGACAACCAGCGCGACGCGCTCCCTGTTCCGCGTCCGCAGCGGCAACGCCATCACGCGGAACGTCGCAACCTGCATCTGTACCACCTGCACGACGGTCGTGACGCCCGACGCAGTCGCCAACGACGGGACGTGCACCAACTGGCTCGTCGTTTCAACGACGTACACAACTGCCGCCACGACCAACGGCTTGCGCGAAGCGCTCCTTCCTCCGCGTCGGCACGAGCAACGCCGCGACCAACAGCTCGCGCTACGCGCTCCCTGCTCCGCGTCGGCGCCGGCGACGCCACAACCAACCGCTTGCGCGGCGCGCTCCCTGCTCTGCGTTGGCACCTGCAACGCCGTCACGCGCAATGTCCCCACCTGCATCTGCACCAACTGCGCAACGGTCGTGATACCCGACGCCGTGTCCGACGACGGGACGTGCACCAACTGGCTCGTCGATTCAACGACGTATGCAACAGCGGACACGACCAGGCGGATGACCCGCCCGCCGCCGCGGCTGCCGCAAGTGAGGGGGTGGGACAGGATGGCGAAGGTGTTGCTGCGGCTGCCGGGCGGGGCGAATACGACCAGGCGGAGGCGGCTAGAGCACCACCCGCCGGCGGTCGGCGCTGGCGGCGAGCGCGCGCGTCGTCCACGGCGCACGTGGGCCCGGCACCGGTGGGCAACAAGGCCCATTCAGATGGCTCTGGGTGCGGGGCGGGAGGCGCACACCAACCACGCAGTGCAGCTGGTGGCTGGATCCACCTCCAGCCCCGTTTTTCCCAAAATGGCTCAAACAAGAACTTGCACGACCCCTCGTAAGCACCTGTACGAGGCTTTTTTTTTCCAAACACATGTTGAGGCGTGCATACGTTGCAAGACTTCATACGTAGTCCGCGGCCACGTCAGCGCGGCCGGACGCGCCAGCGCAGGTACTGGTATTCGTGGGTGGAAGGGCGGTAGCTGCATGGGGGGAACCGCACTGCACTGCACGTTCCGACCTGGGGCCCATGACTTCCGACCACCGTCGCGGGCACCGTATTCTGACGCCTGTGCATCTTCCTGTCCATCGCTGGGCCGGTGCTCGATGGACCGCGAGGCGGCAGCCGACGAGCTCGACCTGACTGTGTTGCTGACTTCTCGAGCGCATCTCGACGTCCGCCGCACCCTGCTGGCCGTACGTCAGGGCCGTGTACCCAAGCGCGCAGAAGGCTCCCGGCCAGGTCGCCGACCTAACCGGCCGCGAGATTTCGACCTCGGTGCACGTGCCACAAAGGAGTCCCCTACACACATATGCCTTTGACTCCTTCGGAGCTTCTGTCTGAAAGAAGGGCAATGGAAACCACGGTACAACGTTGAAGGAAAAAAATTGGGAGTGGAAAAAATAATCATGATGTTCTTCTACGCGGCGGTCATTGAAGCAGCAGCACAAGCTGCTCATCGTAGCAGCACAAGTCCGAAAAAGGAAGCATTATCACACACACTACTGGCACTGTACAAGCAGAGAGTTAATCATTCAAGTTTGCCACGTACGTGGCCATCGCAAAGACAACAACGCCACTGGTGTGGCGTTGTCGTGCGCCCGTCTGTCCTTTGTTCTTGGCCAATATGTCATGGCCTTTCAGTCAATGTTCTTCTTCATCAGCACTTTCCTCGTCGTAGTCAGTCTCCGTATCCCACTACATGCAGTCGACGATGCGCGCGTCGAGGTTGATGCCGCCACGATGAGCCATGTCCTCGAAGCGCCGTCGCTTGGAAAAGAGAGAGGCGCGGCCAAGACTCATGGCCCCACGGTGATGGGGTGGCAGCGTCGAACGGGAGTAACTGACGCCCTGAGGCGTGACGCGGGAGGAGCTACCAAGCTCGTGTCTACCAGAGTTGTCTGTCCCTGCCGGGCCCGCGTGCGTGTCTTGGGTGTCGCCTGCCGCCTCTTCCTTGTCCGCACCGTCGCTCAGGCCACTGTCGCCAGACGGTTGGGATGCTATATGCGCCGCGGCCGCCGTGGCAGCCTCCTCAATCGAGCTGGCTGGTGCCGGCCCAGTTGCTGACGGCAGGGGGGGACGGCGTACGTTGCGCAGAAGAAGCCGCATACTCTTCTGCATGCGCAGAGCCAGGAGGAGTGAAGGCATTGGCTGCGTCCGCGTTAGACACCGCCTCCTCTTCTGAGGATGAAGACCATCCACCTCGGCGCGCTCCCTGCAGTCAATTGCCGCGGCAACGCGCGTGTACAAGACCAGAACCTCGTCCATTGACATGGGCACGGGCACATCTGCCGCCACGGCCGCTCCCACGTCCACGCCCGCGGTTTCCGGCGCGCATACCACTACGCCGACCGCCGCGGGCAGCGCCTCGGCGCCATGGTGGAAAGGCGGCTGCCATTGCGGCAGCGGCCACGTGCAACTGGTCCTGCATGTGAGCTTCCTCTTGTGCGTCTGGCATGATGACATTGGCCGTGGCCTGGCTATTTGTGTCCTCTTGTAGGCGACGGCGCATCTCTCGCTGCCACCAAAGGCGCCCTTGCGACAAGTACGTCGCCATGGTTGTCGACCTAAAGGCGATGGTGGCACGCTGCGCAGCCGACCGGGCAATCGAGTTGAGCGCCGCCATGTTGGTAATCGACTGGCGTTTCAGCGTCACCTCCATGCTGGCGGACGCCATGCCGCGGCACAGAACCTCGCGCTCGTCTGGCATCCACAATACGCCGCGGGTACCCTCGCCGCCATTGTTCTCGGAAGGCGGGGTACCCCGGTGCGGTTCCTCCTCGGCCTGGCCGGAACCGTCATTGCCGGACGGCGCGGCAGCCGAACGTCCTGCCGCTGAGCTTAGCCGGAGAGGCGAGTTGCTCCCAGCAGTCGGGTCCTCCAATCCTTCGTCCAGGAGGTTATCGCGGTGAGGAGGCGGGGTGGGTGGATGGTTGCGATTGGCGGTCGGGCCGTGGTCATCGCTGGAAGCGGGGGGGTGGTTGCGGTCTGGGCCGGGGGGGTGGTCGTCGGAGGTGCCTTGGTCGCCCATGTTCTGGCCGCCATGGTGTTGGTGTTGCATTGGCTGATATTCTTGCGTTTGTTGCGGCAAGGGAGCCATGGGGACAATCTCATCAATGTCCATGTTCTGCGGCCTTGGTTTTGAGCATCGTACGCGATGTTGATGAACGATTAAGGAGCCGAAGGACACGAGGTTGCGCTTGGGGAAGACGGAAACAGCGGAAGGAAGGACAGCCGTGAGCACGGCCGAAGTCAAACGAGGGAAGGCTAAGAACGACGGCGGGGTGGCAGCGGCCCCAAAGTCACAGGCTCCCACCACTCGGGAGGCCGGTGTTTGCTCGCGTCCACTCACCGCAATCCGCGCACATCGTCAGCATCAGGCTACGTTGGCACTTGAATCCACCGCGGCGGCACCTTGGCCTCAGCGGCCTCGCGCCGCTCGTTCTCGAGGTGCACGTAGACCTCCCGATTCTCGTGGTGGACCCAGCCGATCTTGTCAGGGGGAGGCTCCACAATGGACGGCGACGCTTACGGACAAGTGCACCACGGTGGGCGGGTAGGAAGGTCAGTTCTGACAGTAACGGCGAGGCGGCACACATAACACACGCGCCGATGCGCCCGCCGCTCCGCCGTACGGCTCAAGTATCTACGGAAGCTACCAATCCAGCGCTACCTCCAGCCCGGATGTGCGGAGGACCGGCGCGCCCAACGGCACGCGGACGTCTCAGGGAAAATCGAAACGTTAAAGCTCCTCGTCTCAGCGCGCTTGCACTCAGTGCAATTGCTTCGCAGGTCCCGCTGCAGCTAGGCCTTCGAAATAGGCCGAGCAGGGGGGCTATGAGCCGTCTGCGGTGTGTATGCGATGGTGCTGCGCTGGCCACTAGTCCCGTCTGGCCCCGTCGGCCCCGCTTGAGGGCCGGAAGTGGGAGGTGTAGATGTCTCTGGTATCGAGTCGCCTGGTGACGAGGGCGACGAGGTAGTTAGCAGCATGTGCGAAGGGATGCTCGAAGGCGTTGATGTAGAGCTCGCAGGCGGTGCAGACGACGTCTTGGCCGGCGCCGTCGATGAAGCAGTGACAGGCGGTGTGGGCAAGGTGTGCGAGGGTTGTGCGAGTGAGGAAGGCGAGCCCTCCATGGCAGTGATGGAAGGTACATGTGTGCCCCGACACGCCCCGTGTCGCTCGCTCGCTGGATGAAAGTGTTGATGGAGGGGTCGGAAAAAGTTCACGTTGGTGGCAACCTGGCTGCCACGCGGTCTGAAAAACTCGTCGACGGAGCTGGCGCCTGAGGGGCAGCCACGATCGTCGGAACCGCCAAACGCGAAGTGATGGCAGCAAAAGTGAGAATAGGGCGGGACGGGGAGTGTGGGATAGAGCGGTCGCAATGCCGAAGGCGATTGCAGCGCGGGAGCGGCCATGCACGCACATAACCCAGCACTTGGCCCACCAGGCCCAGAGGGGTCGCGCCGCGCCCATCCGTCTTTCTAGCTGCGCGGAGGGCCCCGGGACTCAGAAAGCGCGGCCAAAGGCACCTTTCTGACGGGCCCAGGTAACTGTCAGTTCTGCAAGAGGGAGCCGTTTCTGCAAGTCGGGAGACTCACGCCGCAGCTTGCGCCAAACCTTGAGTCAGAGGGCCCGCAAAAAGAAGCCTTTCTGACCATTAAAATTGGCCTGATGCTGCCGCGGAGAGCCCGCGCCGTCCGTTATCAGTCACGTGTCAAAAAGCCTTTTCTGCATTCACCCTGTTAGCGCCTATCGTGCAATCCTTTGTCAGCCGCCTGCCTGGCTGTGTCAGCGCTCACGGCCTCGCAAGCAGCCTGAGGACAACCGAACCAATCTTCGCCACAGAACAAGTGGAATCACCATTTACTGCACTCCTCCGGCGCTTTTTTGTCTGGCGCCGATCCGAGAACTGAGCGGTTCTGGTCGAAACCTAATCAGCCTGGCTACTACACCATGGCTCAGGGTTGCCCAACCCGTCATCACCGCAGCAGCTCAGGTACGTGCACGTCACTGATTGGCTGTCCGAGTGACTGTCCGTGGCTAGTGCACAGCCTCTAGGCCCTGCCGCAGTCATAGAGTTTTGGGGCCATTGCAGGCGCCCCTGAGGATCCGCCACTTGGGTTGTGAAAAGGCCACACCCGCGATTTGCTCACCTCGTCATGTAAGCCACACCAGATTTCTTTTTCGCGCGATCGGATCTTGATGTCATCATTTCATTGCATGTCAGCCGCCGCATTAATGGCAACAACAGAGAAGCCTGTCATTTCCGTTTGCTCCGTGCCGTGGCGCCCAGAGGAATCGGTCATTGCCTGTTGATCCTTGCGGTGTCGCCCCACCGATGAAGGTCCAACGCCATCTGTAGGCCAGAGTGGGCCACTGACCTGGCACAAATCATCTCAGTCCTTCTATTACTCAGAGCGCATTCCCCTTTCCCAGTGTGCATGGAAATAGAAGGCGCACCTGCCTGTGACCGAAAGCGACTGAAAGGGAGGTTTCCACGTACATCAGGAGAGCCACGTTTCTCGGAAAGACTGAACGAGAGATAGACGAATGCGTGCCGGCAGAGCACCCCCCTCTATCCCCCCCTCCCTCGTCCAAGAGGCACAAGAGACAACCGACTGGCTCTACCGAAAACAAAGAGGAATGCATTTACCGGAAGGGCATCCATAGGATTGACACGCCAACGCTCTCCCTCATCAAATGATAGCGAAGGAAAACAACAAGGATCGGCCCCCATCATCCCTATGCTCCCCGTCAAAGACTAACCTAAGAAGCGATTCCGGTCCTCAGAAGAAATCAGATACACAAGTGGCGGTGGTGGAGTCTCTCGCGGTAGAGCGTGTACACGCCGCACCCGCCATCTCCCCTGGCAACGAGAAAGTAAAAACACATACAATCTCCCAGGAACCCGGCCGAGTACTCAGGGCCGGCGTGGAAGGCCCGAAAGGGGCCCACCGCTCCTCTCAGAACCCCAGCCTTGTCGGGCGTCTTAGACTGCTCCGCAGGAGTTGCACCACCCTTAACAGGAGTCAGCTTCAGGTTGTCCTCAGCCAATGACACACCGACCAGGACGACATCTTCGTCTTCGTCATCCCCCGCATGCGCCCCGGCCGAGGACGGCACAACCGTGTCCTCCCCATACGCCGCTGCCAGGCCGGCTCTGTGCACCACCGTATTTGGTGCAGAGCCAAGGTCGTGCAAGCCGGGCATGGCCACAAGTGCCAAGGGCACCGATGTTGACAGAAGACCGCGGCGCCCGTGCTCGCCAAGCGCCTCCATGGCCATGTGGCACTTGGCCGACCACTGAACAGCGGCGCGGTACGTCTTGCCCGAACTCGGCACCACAAACTCAGAGGGTGTCTTGGATCGGGTGTGATGGTCCGGAACTACTTGCAACGCGTGGCAGCCACAGGGTGCGTACGGGGGCGGTCCCAAAAGATCGTTGCGACGTCGAAAATTGTGCACCCTGTCCTAACGGCCAAGAAATGGACTGGCAGATCAAGAGACTCTCTCTATTAAATAGTACCCCAGCAACATCGTGGCCCACACAAGGACGGCTGCTACGCTTGTCTTGAGCAGTTTACCAGGTGGTCCGGTATTTTGGAGGAGGCGCCGCTCAAGCTTGATCCGCGTTTTCATATGTCGCCAGCCGTTGCCTTCCCGCCCGCGGTCAAATGGATAACCTGCGCGTCCACCATGGGAAGATGCGGCGACAGGGGCGATGCCGCCCACTCTTGGGTCTCGCTTTCATGCCAAATGAAGTCCAACCGAGAAAGACTGGGTGCTAGCCAAGTGCTAACCTTACGACCAGGGGTCGCGCCCCGTCACCAAAGAGCAGCCCACCACAAGCAACAAGAGAACCACTGCAAAGCGCCAGCGCAATCCTCCGGCAGCTTGGTCGCGCCTTCCGACGCTTCCGGCGACGAGGACACGGGAATGGTGCGTGGGGGGGCTCCGCTACCGTGTACGTTGGGGATGGGTGCGGTGTGCGGTGAGCAGGAGGGCGCGAGAAAGCGCATGTCGAGTCGTGCGGTAGGCAGGATCCGCTGGTGCCGTCAGATAGGTGGGCAGGCCTCGGTCTGGTCGCAGTGAGCCTCGCTCCTCACGACCCGGAGAGCGTCAGGGAGAGCTACACAGCCATCCTGGTCTCGTTCGCTTCCAGCGCCTTCCTTGTCAGGTGACTATTTTTTTTCCACACCTAAATAGCATGGCTGGCGCCTGCCTCTAGGCAACGTGCGTCCAATGAAGCCCTCTGCCGGCTGTCGATTCGCCAACTCCGGCCTTTTGGCGGCTGTCGCTCCGCGCGGGGACCCTCTTCCAATCCACTGCCTTCAAGGTTTCCAACATTGAAACCGTCTGCCCACTGTGAATCGTCTGCTCAGTGGGCCTTTCCCATGCCACCTTCAGTTGCGTCACACGTGCGGAGCCTTCAATGGATTCTCTTTTCTATATGGCGAGGCTAGTGAGGCGCTCCTCCAGTCCGCTCGCAACGCATCACTGGTGGCCGTCCGCTGCGGCTCACGCAACGCTCCAGGGCAGCCCAGCATTGTTCTCTGTGCTGGCACCTCATCAATCAAGTCGGGCGGCTGGCTGGTGAGAGTTCAGTCGACATGATCGCCTTTCCCAATCGCCCACGCCTTGCTCTGAAAAACGCTTGCATGACACAGATCAAAGAGATTTTTATCCAGGTAGGTTCCGTGATGTTCAAGTCTGATTGGCCGCTCACAACTGGTCCTGAGCTCTGAAACGCTGCCCTGATCTCTCGTCAACGTCACCATGCTCTGCGGCCCTCTGCGGCCCGCCTCCTCGGTCCATCGTAGCTTGCAGCAATGGACAATTGCTCTGAGTTACTTTTTATGTCGTCGCCTCCCCTCACACTGGCTCCTCGGTCTCCCCACTTCATATCAGCCAGAAGATACGAAAGAGCGGCTGCAAGACACTCTTTTTCCCACCGCATGCGTGTGCACTGCGCGTCTCACATTGCAACCTCTTTGGAACAGAGAAAAACTACAGAAAGGAAGTACGCATTCACAGCAGGCGCCTCACTCACCCCAACGTCCGTCTCTCACCCGCCCACCGCCTCTTCCGCGCCTATCAAACACAAAGAAAGGGAAGAAAATGTTGAGGCAGGCGACCCAGCATGGGGCCCCTCCACAGGTCTGGAAAAGGCCTGTGCCTTGGCGCATAGCAGCTTGGGACTGGCTGTCGGCCTTGTCCTCGGCCATGTTTTTCTCGACCTTGACCTCCTTGCGAGCTTCGCGGTTGGGAGTTGCGACGTCACCGTCGGCATCGCGCTTGGCGGCGCCGCTGGCCTGGTTCGAGGCCATGCCGCCGCCTCCACCAGGACCTTTCCGCGAGGCGCCGTCACAAGACGCCAGGTCGGCGCTCGAAAGGCCGCCAAATTCTTCGCACTAGATCTGTGGTCCTACCTAGTCGTCGGCCGCGCCGGTGCTGCCCACTGCGGGCGTACCTGGCGTGTACATGAAGACCTCCTCCACGGTCGGCAAGCCGTGTTTGCCCTTGATACCAGAAAGGCTCTCGGCCTTGTCGGAGGCCGGCGGGTCCGTCGTGCAGCTGCCGCCCGAAGCCTGATTGCGCGCGCCAAAGTCGGCCTCGTCTGAGGCCGCCGCCATGCCCATACCAATCGACTCTACCAGTCGGAGACGGTGGTGAGCCGCCTTTGCCTGATGCGCCAGAAGCAGGGAGACGACGGGCCCCCTCTCGTTCCGCGGCACGAGCGCGCTCAAGCGTGGCCGCGCGGGCACCCGACGCCGACTCGTCCATGAAAATCACGAAGGAGCAATAGAGCGCGTGGGAGGGATTCTCGACGAGGCAAACGACTTGCAGGGTGCGCTAGCGCGTCGTGCTTCGCTTCGCACGTGCACTGCGAGACCGCTCCGAACAGTGCTAGCTGATATGCGATTGCACGCACCGATGCTCGGCCCTGAAACGGCCGCAGTGAAAGATACACCCAGTGTCGCTCGACTCGAGCTCCGAGGCTCCGTCAGCATCCCTCATGTTGTGCTCTGCGAATTCCAAGCGTCGAAGCGACCGCGTTGCCACCACCCCGGTGGAAGTGAGCGCCACAGGCCCCTATGTTCGCACTGGGCAGGGACAGAGGTCACGGCTGTGGACCTGTTTCCAACTGTAATCACCTCCGCTGTGTGGCCACCGACACCGTCATTGGCGCTGCACGTGCCCGGCCGTGAGTGGCGTTCCAAGCTCTGGTGCACCGCTCCGGCCAAGCTTCTCCCTGCTCCGGGCAACGTAGTCCGTGCCAGCGCTTCCGCGATCAAATCAGGTCCAATGTGTCACCGTCCTGAGCACCGCGCTGCACAGGATATGCCCTGAGACACGTGATGATCATGAACCTGGCACCTATTCGCTTGACGATCGCCTCCATGACCGCAAATTTAGGCCAGATTCTGTTCCCAATAGGCTTCGTGTCACATTTTTTAACAACGACCGGGCTACGTTCGCCCATGCACTCAGCTGCCATTGCTCATCGACACGCGGCGTGCGCGGCAGAGTCAACTGCGCTGTGCTCCTTAAACGGGGTAGGACCACAAACCCAGTTTGTCCTGTGGAAAAGCGTTATCGGGTGTTCCACATTGTGGGATTGTGGTCCACATTGTGGGTTTGGACCACAATAGTCTATTGCAATGCCTGTTGGCAGATCTAAGGCATGTAAGTGAGAGATACCTCCGAAAGGGTAACTCGCTGACAGCCGTGAACAGGCCAATGGAGGAGCAGATGCAGGTGACTAGCAGGCCAATGAAAGCTCTCTTCGAGGTTGAATAGTACAATCTTCCATACTGACGACATCCTCCTTAAAATCGGGGGGCGGCACGGGGGCGGGGGGGTACCCAGGCGATACTGCTTACTGCGGGAGGTTTTCCCCAGGCCCTGGCCGTGTACGCCACAAGTGGTTTCAGCTCTTGCGTCTCTCGCCGGACCCGGAATGCGGCTATGGCGCAACGCTTTGTGAAGCGCACTTGGGGCGATCGTTGGCATCTGGACACACCGTATGCATACTAGTGAAGTGATGGCGGTTACACCTGTGTAAAGGACTCTCGCCAATGGCCGCCCGAAACCTCTGCACAAAATACTGCGGGAAAAACCATCATCTGATGGCTCCTCAGGAGGGTTCCCCCCAAAAAAGTGGGATCCACAACACCCAAAACAGCCATTGTGTACCTACCCCATTTAAGGAGCACAGCGCTGGGACGTCTGGGACGGCTGAGTTCGGAAGGCCACAACCATCAACACGCGCTCTCATTTCCGCTTATAGAAATAATGTAGCCTACCGGTTTTTAGACAAGTACATGGTCTCTGTCAGAATGAGTTCGGAAAGGCTCGAGCCAGTTCAACACCCAATCAAACAACTACACGTTTGCATACGTGGCGCTCGTAAGTAGTTCAAAAGCGGCTCGATGAGGACCTTGTTAGTGTTGCTCTAAACATAAACACCTCAACGCGCCCCGGTCTTGCTCAGCACCTCGGTCATCCTTTTTCCCAACCGCATTTCCGCCGACGACCCTTGCGACGTCGATTGCAGCCCTTCCTGACTTTCCCTTAACAGTTTAGTCGATGTTTGCTCGCCACCCCCTGACCATGGTCTCAAAGATCTTCCTGGCCACTTTCGCGGGCGCTGCTGCCGCCGCCGCCTTCACTACGGCTGCCGCCTCCCCCGCTCTCCCCTCCACCCGCATCTCCCTGCCTTCGACCGTCAACCTCGCGTCGGACCTGAAGAACGCGCTCGTCAGCATGCAATCCGCCGCCCGCAATGTCGGCCTCCCCTGCTCCCTCACCTCTGTCGATCACGTTTTCGCGGACGATGCTTCCAAGGGCCACCCCAAGAGCCGCGCGATCGTCCGCATGAAGATCATGCTCAAGTATGGGAAGACAGTGCGCACGCTTGACCTCCGCTCCTCGTGCTACCGCGCGACCATGGCGTCACCCGTGACCTGCAGCAAGCTGTGGATGGCCGACTGGCCGGCGTTTTGCGCGCCGCACGGAATGTCCCACCTGTGCACCGACCAAGTGCCGGTGCGGGGGCGCGAGACGCACGTATTTTTGGCTGCGCTGCTGCCCGTGCCGCACGTGTGCGACGGGCTGCCGAGCTTCACATCGCCTCCGCCGGAGTCGCCCGTGGGAGAAAACTCCCCTGGGGGGTCGCCCATCGACGAAACGGGCATAATCGACGGACATCTTTGATGAACTATTGAGCGCTGCTATTGGTCGACACGCATGCAATACACCGCATTGCGTCAAGTGAATGGTTACTTTCAAGATCTTGTCAACCTCCATTTGGGCTGCAAAAAAAATGTTACAGTATCCGAGTGATTTATTTGTTTCTTTCAGAAAAAATCCACGACGAGGTGATTTTCAACCGCCTTTCGTTCCCGGACAGAACCAGAAAAGGGGGGAAACGCGCGCACGAAGACGAAGAAGGGCGTCTCTCTTGCCGCAACACAACACAGAAATGTGCTTCTGCATACAATACCAATAGAAGTAAAAACTTATTTCCCTGGACTTTAGTCTAGGGTGCTTTCTGACACCCACACGTCGAAAAAAAAGTCCTTTTTTCCAGTGCACGTTGCGGGAGTTCTTAAAAAAACGTTTTTGGCGTTCCGTTTGGCTCCCTACGCCGTTGGAGGACGTCCCCCGGCGCTTTCTTGACTATGGGAACATGCGCCGGGGCTGCTCGCATCTTTCTGTGAAGTTGCTAGAGGTGGCGACGTCTTCATCGCCCTTACGGTCCGCGGAAGCAGAATCGTAGTTAAAAAGGTGCGTGAGGGCAGATGCGGCGTTTACGGGGTCGTGGGGGCAGATGGACGCGGCCACGAACGGCCATGATGTCGCAATTCCGCGGGCCAGAATCGGGCTCTGCGGGCCCTGTGGGAGAAGTCGGTTTTGATTTTTCAAACAGGGGGTTGTGTCGGCGCTGAATGCGCTGCGGCCTGCGTGGTCGCGTCCCTTCCCGCAACACCCGCGCGCGGCGGGTAGGAGCGGCGGCCACCGCCGCTGGCGGTGTTGCCGCCGCGCCTGTGAGCAGTGGACGACCGTGCGCACGACGCGCGCCCGCACACGGCAGCGAGTGGCGCCCGCGGCCGCGGCGGC
>Ga0209187_1001613_pt1 | contig 24994 bp, 15 predicted proteins | sample BantaG_FD_187430 | JGI IMG/M metagenome (GOLD analysis project Ga0209187, IMG submission 187430) | Marine algal microbial communities from Bantry Bay, Ireland - BantryBay_4 metaG (SPAdes) (version 2) | ecosystem: Host-associated > Algae > Red algae > Unclassified | place: Bantry Bay, Ireland...
GAATCAAAAGCCGCTCGACTTCGCCCTATCGCTTGAGCCCGTCCCCCTCTCCCGCTTTGATCCCACTCTCTCCGGAAAGGCCAATGCTAAGATCCGCTTAGGTGGATCCTTTTCCAAACCAGCGATCGATGGGAAAATATCCGCGACTCAGGTCGCCAAGGGTTCCTTCAAAGACCTGCCCCCGACCGATCTCGAGATCACGCTCAAGACGGTCGCGAGCGAACTTATCCTCGCAGGCTCGATTGTCGAACCCGGTGGACGCTTGTTGGATTTAAGTGGCAGTTTTCCCCTCAAACCTGAAAAGTGGATCAAGGATCCAGACTCTCTCAAGCAGGAGAAGCTTTCCTTCCGGGCTGACACGCCCCGAATTGATCTCCGCCGTTTCGCCCCCTTCGTCCCTAAAGTCAAAAATCTCGCCGGGATCGCTGAGATTAATGTGGCCGTCGGCGGGACGATCGATAATCCCGATCTCAGCGGCGAAGCTTATATCAAAACAGATCGAGCACGCCTGAGCACCTCGCCCATTTCAGACTTTAGAAATTCAGAAGTGCGCCTGAAGTTCCGTGGCGACACCGTCCAGATCGCCCCCTCACAAGTGACGGCCGCGGGGGGGGAAATCAACTTCAGCGGCAGCGTCAAGCTCGGCGAGACTCCCGTCTTCGATCTCACCTTTAAGGGCGATAACGTGCTCGTCTGGCGCGATAGTGCTTACTCGCTCCGCTCCGATCCCTCTCTCACCCTCAAGGGGCCGCTTAGCGGCGCGAGGATCGAGGGCAGCATTCCGCTCGTCGAAAGCATGATCTATAAGGATGTCGAAATCCTACCCTTTGGTGTCCCCACAAAGGAAATTGAGCGACCCAAGGTCCCCGATCTCAGCGCAGTCTCACGCGGCGATCTCTACACCCTCCCCGAGCCTTTCGCGAGCTGGCCGGTTAACGTCACCGTGACAACGAAAGACCCAGTCCTTATTCGAGGAAATTTAATCACCGGCGAACTCGTCGCAGATGCTCGTCTTGGCGGCACCCTCGGGAAAATCAAAACTTACGGCACCATCTCCTCGCGCGACCTCGAGGCCGATCTCCCTTTCTCGAAGCTCGTGGTTCAGAATGGCATCGCCACCCTAAACCCGGAATCGCTCTTGGAACCTTCCTTGAGCGTGCGAGGAACAGCCAAGGTCTCAGGATACGATGTTCAAGTCTACGTCACTGGAACCGCTTCCAAGCCCTCTCTCTCGCTCACCTCTGAACCACCTCTCCCTGAAAGCGAAATCCTGCTCCTTCTCTCGACTGGCTCCACCGCCTCCGCTCTTAATAACCGGAGTCTCGCTTCTCAAAAAGCGCTGCAATATCTCATCGAGGGACTGCGCAAACGCTACGGAAAACAGGACGCTAAAAGCCTCCTCCAGCGCTTCTTGAAAAATCTCGATGAAGTCGATTTTTCACTCGGCGACTACAACCGTTTCTCAGGCCGCCATTTCACTTCTGCTACCATCGAGCTCGATGATCAGTGGGCTCTTTCGACTTCGATCGATGAAGAGGGCCACACGCGTAGCATGGTCATTTTTTCCCTCCGCTTCAGATGAAAGCGCTCCTCTTCTTTCTCCTCACCCTAGGATCTCTGACAGGAGCTCAGATCAAGCTCGTGGGCTTGGGCCGTGGCTATGAGGAGGAAGTTCTCAAGGCGCTGCGGCCTCGCTTCTACTTTATCGAAAAGCGGGCCGCCTCGCCCTCCCGAGCGGATGATGCCGCCTTCCTCGTCGCCGATTTCCTCAAAACCCACGGCTCGCCAAACGCCATCGTGACTTGGTCTCTTCCGGGAAATGACGTCATTTTTTTGAAGGCCGAGGCGGGGGAAACCCTTTCGCTGGGAAAAATCTCAGTCGAAGGCTGGCCTGAGATGGACTCTTCGGGAGCGGAGGAACAGTTCCAAGCTGTTTTCCAAACTCCGGGAGCCAATCGAGCGAAACTTCCTTTTACCGATGCAGGGATTGATGACGGTCAAGACAGGGTTCTCGCACTCCTTAAGAGTCTGGGCTACTGGAAGGCTGAAGTCATTCCTATCAAGGGAAGTGCGACTCTGGAGGGGACCGTCCCCGTGACCTTGCAGATCGCCCCAGGTCCCCTTTTCAAGATCCTCAAGCCCCAGCTCAACTCGCCTATTCCTCCCCCGCCCTCTCTTCAAAAAAAGTTGCTCGATATCACCGGGGCAGATGCCACCACCGAGAATATCCGCCGCATCCGCGCCTCCATCACACAGGAATATCGCAGAATCGGATACCCTGATGCCAAGATCAGCTTCGACCGCACATTCGGAGACGCTACGCTCGCGCTCATCTATAAAATGACCCCCGGAACACGCTACCAGCTCAACAGCGTGCAGGTTACCGGTCTTCAAAAAACGAAGTCCGCCGCTCTCCTCGCCCCCTTCCAGGAATACGAGGACCAACCTTTCGATGAAGACCGCTTCAGCGCGCGCGTTAAAAAAATCATGGCCACCGGGGCATTTCGCAGCGTCCGCACCGAAGAGACCCCGCTTCCGGGTCAGAAGATCGACCTCACTCTCCATCTCGAGGAAGCCGTAGCTCGCGGGATTTCTCTCTCCGGCGGAGTAGGCTCATTCGAAGGCGTCATTCTCGGAGCAGGCTATTTTGACCGAAATCTCTGGGGAACTCTCCAAAATTTCAACGCCGGCTTGGAATACACTTCGCTAGGTCTTCTGGGTGAAATTTCTCTCCAAGATCCATTCTTCCTAGGGAAGGATCTCAACCTTACCCACCGAGCTTATCTCATCACGAGAGATTTCGACGGCTATGATAAAGCAGAGGGCGGCTACGGGATCGAGCTGAGTGCCGAGCCCTTCGAGCACTATTCCCTCACCTTAGGTGGAAAAATTTTCTTCGCCACGGTGGACTCAGACGGGCTTCCTACTGGCACGCTGGGACCGACCGACTACCTCGTAAGCGAGGTGAGCCTTCAGCAGCGCTACGACCGGAGAAACGATGCCGCCCTCCCTTCCGATGGCTGGTATGCCCAGCTCGATACCGCGATGGGCTTGGTGAAAAAGGACGAAGTAACGACCTACTTCTCGCTCGAAGGCCAGATCAGCTACTACGACACCCGGGGGGCTAGGAGTGCCGTCGCAGCGAACTTCCGCTCCGGGCTGATAGCGCCCTCTGATGGCATCGATTCTCTCCCGATCGACCTGCGTCAGTTCGAGGGCGGATCGCAGTCCGTCCGCTCGTTTAGCGATCGGGATATGGGCCCACAAATCAACGGCCACCCCACCGGCGGCGCCGCTTGGTGGATCGCGAATGCCGAATACATCCGCACCATCGCGGGACCAGTCAAAGGCGTGGTCTTCCTCGACGCAGGAGCGCTCTCAGAAAAAGCCGGCGATCTTTTCTCAACCGATATCGAAGTCGCACTCGGGCTCGGCCTCCGGATCGATCTCCCCGTGGGACCCATCCGTTTCGAATACGGCCACTCCCTCACTCAAGATGGTGACGAGCATTCCGGCGCGTTCCATTTCTCAATCGGGGGAACCTTTTAAAAAGTCTTTATCAAGCCGCATTCAGCCCAGAAAAAGGAAGTCCCTAACCCGGGGATCGGTCAAATCCTCGACCACCAGTTCCCCTCCGGCAGCCGCTAATTCAGTAGATGACTGCGAGCCCGTCGCCACCGCGAGACAGGGCGATCCCATCGCATGGGCGCAGTTGATATCCTTATGGGTATCGCCGATGACGATGGCGTCCTTCGCTGAAAAATCCTTCCCGCTGTGCCGGTTCGCCCGCTCGATCGCGATCGGTCCGAGCAGGTTTCGATCCCAGTGATCATCACCATAAGCGCCGAACTGAAAATGCTCGGCAAGGCCGTAGTGGCCCACTTTGATCGCTCCCCCGCGTGCGATATTCCCGGTGAGGAGACCCAGAGTGTGCCCGGCCTCCTCGCAGTCCGCCAGTAGCTCCGGAACGCCGAGAAGGACGCGCCCGCCGAAACTTTTATCGTGGAGATTCGCCACCAACTTAGGCAGGTAAGCTTCGTAAAATGTCGCCTCTAGCTCAGGATCGAACTCGCGTCCGAAGTGCGCGAAGATTCCGCGCACGATTCCGCTATCGGTGCTGCCCGCCAAGTCCAGCGCTGGCCCCTCGGCCTCAAAAACCTCAAGACAAGTCTCGGCGAGAGCGGTGAGCCCTGCACCCCCCGTGTTCACTAGGGTGCAGTCGACATCGAAGAGAAGGAGCTTACTCCTCTTCCCCATCGCTCTGAGTCTTGTCCTCGCTACTTTCGTCCTCACCCTCGATGTCGTCTGAATCCTCGAACTCTTCGTCCTTAGCTTCGTCTTCATGGATGAGTTCGCCGTGAGAGAGGAGGAACTTACGCACCCGCTTCTCTTCCGGGAGTGGCGAAAGAATCATGCCGATGGCACGACCCGCGAGCTTCGGCTCCATGTCGACATGGGCGATGCCAGCGAGATCGTTTTTCACTCTCTCCATCACGACAAAACCAATATCACGGTGAGCATTTTCACGACCGCGGAACTGAAGCTGCACCCGAACCTTATTCCCCTGATCGAGGAATTGCTCGGCGCGGGCGCACTTAATGTTATAGTCATGCTCCTCGGTGCGGACGCGGAATTTCACTTCCTTCATCTTAGCCGGGCCCTTGCTCTTAGAGGTTTTCTTTAGCTTGGACTGCTCGTATTTATACTTCCCGTAATCGACGATTCGGCAGACCGGAGGATCGGCTTTAGCAGCGATCTCGACGAGATCGAGACCCACCGACTTGGCCTTTTCCAAGGCCTCCCGGGGAGTCATGACGCCGAGTTGTTGGCCTTCGCCATAGACAACACGGATTTTAGGAGCACGGATCTTTTCGTTCACCCGGGTCATATCCCGGCGCGAGCGATTGAACTTCTTTTTCTTCTTAGCGATAACAGTAGCGGTTGTATTTTTTAAAGGCGGCTCTCTGGCGAGAACCGAAAGTGTGAGGACAAGAGTCCCGCGTAGGGCAAATTCACAGAGAGGTAATCACGCATGGCTGGCATGAGGTGATGGCAGATTCTCACGACAGCCACTAAAGCGTGCGGCTGGAGATATCTTCGTGAACTCTTGATACGAAATCATTCGTGGGGATGCTTCCGAGATCGCCTTGATCCCGATGGCGCACACTGACAGAGTTTTCTTCCACCTCACGTGCTCCAATAACGGCAAGATAAGGAACACGGTCCATTCGAGCAAGTCGAATTTTAGCACCAATTTTGTCACCGGTGTGGTCCACCGTGACCCGGGCACCGGTATCTGCGAGCGCTTTCACGAGCGCGTCAGCTTCGGCAGTGAATTTCTCAGATATTGGCAGAACCCGAACCTGCTCAGGCGCAAGCCAGACCGGAAACTTTCCCTCAAAGTGCTCAATGAGGAGGCCGACAAAGCGCTCAAGCGAACCAAAGGGAGCCCGGTGAATCATGACCGGACAATGCGGGGCATTATCAGAGCCGATGTAACTCAGCTTAAAGCGCTCAGGGAGATTGTAGTCGACTTGGACCGTGCCAAGCTGCCAGTCGCGGCCGATGACGTCCTTCACGACGAAGTCGATCTTCGGTCCGTAGAAGGCAGCTTCACCCGGCTCCTCGATGTAGTCCACTCCGAGAACCTGCACGGCCTCACGGAGGGCCGCTTCGGCCTTATCCCAGTTCGCGGGATCGCCCACGTATTTGTCAGAATCCGGATCCCGGAGCGAGAGGCGCACGGTGTAGTCGGTCATGCCGAGGGTGCTGAGAACCTTCTTTACCAAGCCGAGACATCCTTGAATCTCCTCCCCTACCTGCTCTGGGGTGCAGAAAAGATGGGCGTCGTCTTGCGTGAAACTGCGCACCCGGGTCAGGCCGCCGAGCTCGCCAGACTGTTCCCAGCGGTAGACGGTGCCGAACTCCGCGAGACGCACCGGGAGATCACGGTAGCTACGGTGCTCACTATCGAAGATTTTGATGTGGTGCGGGCAGTTCATCGGCTTGAGGAGAAACCCCTCGATCTCGCCGGTGCGGATGTGGTTCATCAGCGTGCTGCAGTCTGCCTTTTCATCAGAAAGCTTCTTGAGCGCATCACGCTCCACGATGGGAGGAAACTGCGAATCCTCATAGTAAGGGAAGTGCCCTGAAGTACGATAAAGATCCAACTTCCCGATGTGCGGAGTAAAGACCTGAAAATAGCCCTGCTTATCAAGCTCCTCAGTGATGAAGTCTTGAAGCTGGCGGCGGATGATTCCGCCCTTAGGCTTCCAGAGGGGCAGGCCCTGACCGACACTTTCATCAAAGGCGAAAAGGTTCATTTCTTTCCCCAGGCGGCGGTGGTCGCGCTTCTTCGCTTCCTCAAGCCGCTCGAGGTGCTCATCAAGCATCGTCTTGTTCTTGAAACAGGTCCCGTAGATGCGCTGAAGCGACTGCTTTTCCTTATCGCCCTTGTAGAAGGCGCTCGCGATCGACATCACTTTGAAGGCTTTGCAATTCCCAGTGCGACCGACGTGAGGGCCCGCGCAGAGATCCCAGAAGTCACCATTTTTAAAAATGGAGATCTCCTCCCCTTCCGGAATATCATTAAGCAGGTCGACCTTAAAAATGGATTCGACATCGCGCTCGGCGACCGAGGCGAGACGGCCGGATTTTGCGAGCGCCATCGCTTCATCGCGACTGACCACGATGCGCTCAAAGGTCGAGTTTTCCTTCACCACCTTCTTCATCTCAGCCTCGATTTTTGGAAAATCCTCCGGGCTTATGCGGTGGGAAAGGTCGACATCGTAATAAAAGCCGCCCTCGACTGGAGGACCAGCGGCGAACTGAGCATCAGGCCAAAGACGGGAGACCGCAGTGGCGAGGACGTGGGCGCAGGAGTGGCGCAGTCGCTCGAGATCGGACATCTGATGCCGCTCTTCTAGGGTCTTTCGGTCTTTTTCGTCAGCCATAAGTTGCCCGTGTTGAAGCATCCCGGCGGGTGAATTGCAACCCCGATTGATTCGCTAACAAGCTTGCTTTTCGCCGAAATAGTGGGACTTCTCACCGGATGGCAACGCCGACGATGGAACAGCGGATCTCTTATCAGGAGAAACCGAAGGGGAGCCCGGTGATGTTCCAAAGCTGGGAAAATCTTCTTTTCCTACATTGGGAGGTCGAGCCCGAAGTTCTTCTCGCCCGCATTCCCAAGCGTCTCAAGCTCGACCTCCATGACGGCCGAGCCTACCTCGGCATCGTCCCGTTCTTCATGAATAACGTCCGCCCGCGCTTCTTTCCCACCGTGCCGGGGCTCTCAAATTTCCTCGAGTTGAACGTGCGCACCTACGTCTACGACCAAGATGGCCGACCGGGAGTCTATTTTTTGTCACTCGACTGCAATCAAGCGCTGGCGGTCGCGATCGCGAAATCACGCTTCCACCTCCCCTATTACAACGCGCAGATGAGCGCAGTTGAGACGGATGGAATCATCGACTTTTCGTGCCGGAGAGAAGGCCACCTCCAAAAAGGCCGCTACCTTTGGGAAACCCCGCAAGGCGGTGAGATCGCGAAGCCAGGAACTCTCGAGTTCTTCCTTTTGGAACGCTACCTCCTTTTCTCGCAAAGGAGAAATGGGGAACTCTTTTGTGGGAGAGTTCACCACGAGCCGTATCAATTTTCTGAGGCGAAGGTTACGAAGGTCGGGATTGAGCCACTTGATTGGGAGCAAATTCCCTTCAAAGGTGCTCCCGTTTCAGCTCTCGCAAGTCGGGGGGTCGATGTCTCAATCCACGCGTTGAAGAGCATCAAAATGACCAAATCGGAATAACACTGGTGATTCCGAAAGATAAAAAAGAGCGGTAGACTCACGTCCACCGCTCTTCACACCTACGATCCCAATCGCAATGGATTGTGCTATCTAACCTCAGCTGGCACTTCTCGAAAGAGGTGCTGGCATCGGCTTCTCCCTTTTTCGCAGACTTTTGCGCATCTTATCAAGCGCAATGTTCTGCAGTTGGCGTATCCGCTCCCGGGTCACCCCGAACTCGCGGCCTACCTCTTCGAGGGTCATTGGAGTCTTTCCTCCAATCCCGAAGCGGGCGTCGATGATCTTGCTTTCACGCTCGTCGAGAACCTCATAGAGATCGTCCAACTCGCCATGCATGTTCTTATCGGCCAAGGCGTCAAGGGGATTGACGGCGCTCTCGTCACCAATGATTTCCGCATAGCTCGAGCTATCCTCATCCCCCACCGGCGCGTCTAGAGATGTGGGACGCTGCGCGGCACGCTTGAGAAGCGAAATTTTCTTCATCGGAATTCCAGTCTCCTCACAAAGTTCTTCATCGGAAGGCTCGCGGCCATACGCTTCGGTTAACATTGCCGTAATTCGACGAAGCTTTGCGATCTTGTCAACCATATGAACCGGAAGGCGAATCGTCTTACTCTGGTTCGCCAGAGCCCGCTTGATCGATTGCTTGATCCACCACGCTGCATAGGTCGAAAGCTTCCCTCCTTTTTTAGGATCGAAGCGCTCAACCGCCTTCATCAGCCCGATATTCCCTTCGGAAATGAGATCCTGAAGCGGGAGCCCGTAGTTTGAATAATCTTGCGCGATCTTCACCACAAGGCGGAGATTTGCCTTGATCATGTGTTCACGCGCTTTTTTATCGCCTCGCTTGATGCGGGCGGCGAGCTTCACCTCCTCCTCCGGCGTGAGCAGATCCGTTTTTGAGATCTCCCGCATGTAGATTCGCAAGCTGCTATCTGAATCGTATTTTGACATTTTTTTGGTGGGTTGGAGTGACTGGTTCATTGCTTTGCTCTTTCTATATGAGCGTATCTGAACGGGTTTTATTCAGAATAAGTGTCACTACATTGTATTTTTAAAATGGGTGATTGAAATCTTGCATGAAGTATACCAGCCCAAATCTACGATGGGTGGGAGGGCGTTAAAAAATTCAACGGCTCGCCGAACGTTTTCCTAGAGTGACCTAATGAACTCTAAATAAGCACTCTATGCTGAAGTGTGACCTAAGCATGATTCAGCCCGGTATCGGACATTGTCTTTCTGCGAGCGCGCCACAATGTCACACTTTCAAAAAAGGGGACCATAAAGGGGACAATCTGCAACAGGTGTTGCCACTAAGTTCAAGGTCGTCGCTTTCTTGAGAACTGCACCTCAGCTAACTTGGCTCGCCTGCAGTTTTCGGAGGCGAGCTTGAACTGGTGCTTTTTTTCAGTATTTTCGTTCTCACATGATGGAATATTTTCGCACCTCCATAATAGCTGTATTCGTCGTTTCCCAAGGATTCGCCGAACCTTTTGCTGGGAAGATCGGAGAGTGGAGCCCGCCAGTTTGGAAGGCCGTGGAAGCTCATCTGGAAGCCGCAGATCTGGCCGATCAAATCGCTAAGCGGGACGAAAAACTCTTCACCGAGCTTGATGGCCCTGCCCTTGGCGTCGATTTCCAGAATCTTCTCAATCGGGAAAACATCAAAAATTACCTTCTTCTGGGAGCGGGCTTAACGATCGCTGACATCGACCAAAACGGGCTCCCGGACCTTTTTCTGGTCTCCCAAGACGGGGCCAACAAGCTGTTTAAGCAGGTGAGCCCGTGGCGCTTCGTGGATGCCTCCGAGTCTTCAGGGATCACCGACATCAAGGCTTGGGGTGCCGGAGCCGCCTTCGCCGATATGGATAACGACGGCGATCTCGATCTCTATGTCTGTAATAAGGCCGCGCGGGACGAGATTTACCTCAATCAAGGCGACGGAACCTTCAAGGGCTCGACGGTGGGGACCGGCAATCCGTCCCTGCGCGCTCCTACCATGGTTTCTTTCTCGGACTATGATCGCGATGGCGATCTCGATTTCTACTCCACCGAAACCCGCCTGCTCTCCCTCGGGGAAATGTTTAACTCCCAAGTCCATATGATCCAAGACGCCGAGGGAAACCTGAAGGCCGACCCGCGCTACAAGGGCGAGTTTATCGTGGTCGACGGCCTCCCCCGGGCGATGGGGACGCAGGATCACCTCATGCGAAACGAAGGGACGCCAGAGGATCCGCTTCGCTATCGTGATGTCACTCCGCGGGCGGGGATCGCAGTCGCGCGGGACCACGGTCTCGCGGCGATTTGGTGGGACTTTAATAACGACAACTATCCCGATCTCTACGTCTCGAATGACTTTCATACCCCGGACCGCCTCTACCGTAACAATAAGGATGGCACCTTCACCGAGGTCAGCAAGGCGGCTCTTCCCTACACCTCGTGGAGTTCCATGGGCAGTGACTTTTCCGATATTAATAACGATGGCTTCTTCGACTATCTCAGCACCGACATGTCGGCCACGACCCATTTTAAACAAAAGACGATGATGGGGGCGATGGCTGACACTGCTTGGTTCCTCGACCATCTCGAACCTCGCCAATACATGCGCAATGCCTTGCAGATCAATACGGGCACAGATCAGTTCCTCGAGTCGGCCTTTTACTCCGGCCTTGATAGCACTGACTGGACTTGGGGAGGCATCTTTGGCGATCTCGATAATGACGGCTATGAAGACGCTTATTTCACCAATGGTATCGAACGAAATGTCCAAGACTCCGATAGCAACATCCGCCTTAATGAAGCTAAGCAGAAGGGCGCGAGCGCAGCCGAGCAAATGGAAATCTTCCTCAACGGGCCCCGTTTTAAAGAACGTAATCTGGCCTTCCGAAACCTCGGGAAGCTGAAGTTTGAAAATGTCTCGGCCGATTGGGGGGTCGACCAGGAAACGGTCAGTCACGGCGCCATCCTCAGTGATCTGGACCGGGATGGAGATCTCGATATCGTGGTTAACAATATGAATGACCCGGTAGGGATCTACCGCAATAACGGCACTCAGGGAGGAATTTTAGTGAGCTTAGTCGGAACCCAGAGCAACCGCTTCGGGCTGGGCGCGCGAATTTATCTCGAGAAGGAAAACGGTCCGGCAATCTCTCGAATTGTCACCAGCTCCCGGGGTTACATGAGCGGCACTGAGCCTGTCGCCCACTTCGGAGTGGGGGACTCTCAAAAAATTACGGCCCTTCGAGTGGAATGGCCTTCCGGTCTCAATCAGACGTTTTCAAATCTCGAAAATCGGAAGCACTACCGGATCACAGAGGCTCAGGGCGAGAAGCAGAAGCCGGAAGCAGTCGCGCGCGAACCGCTCTTTGAGAAATCCGAGGACGCTCTCGGCTTGGATTTTGTTCATCAGGAAAATGACTACAATGACTTCAATTCCCAGCCGCTCCTACCTAACCGGGTCTCTCGCTACGGGCCGGCGATGGCCTCCGCCGACCTTAATGAGGACGGGCGGCTCGATTTCTTCTTTGGCGGCGCAGCTGGCTTTCCCTCTGCCCTCTTCTTTCAAAAAGATAATGGGTCATTCGAACGAGCCCCCTTCCCTCTTGCCAAGGCGGACGCGGGCTTCGAGGACGTCGCGGCCATCTTCTTCGATGCCGATCAAGACGGCGACGCCGACCTTTATCTTGTCTCGGGCGGCGCGAGTCATCCCGCTGGCGATGCCCTCTATCGAGACCGCCTTTATTTAAATGAAGGGGCTGGCTCGTTCTCCCGGGCGAGCATGGAAGCCCTCCCCGAGGTTTTTGAAAGCGGAAGTTGCGTAGCGGCTTGCGATTTCGATTTCGATGGCGATCTCGATCTCTTTGTCGGCTCGCGCCACGTTCCCGAGCGCTACCCTACTCTGCCGCAATCTCAGCTTCTCGTGAATGACGGCGGCCGATTCGTTCTTGCCGATTCACCAGCGAGCTCGGCAGGGATGGTTACCGGCGCCGCCTGGGCGGATCTCGATGGCGATGACCGACCCGATCTCGCCCTCGCGACCGAATGGGGTCCGGTGAAGGTTTTTAGAAACACCACCTCTGGCTTTGTCGAGTTGGGTCAGGAAGGAGGATTAGCCGATCTGAGCGGGTGGTGGACCTGCCTTACCGCGGGCGATATTGATCGCGATGGCGACATTGACCTCATCGCGGGAAACTTTGGCTTAAACACCAAGTATCACGTCGATAAGGATCACCCCGCCACTCTCTTTGCTTCGGACTTCGGAGGGCAGGGAAAGCTCCAACTGGTCGAAGCCAAGGTGAAAAAAGGTAAGCTCCTACCCGTGCGTGGCCGCAGCTGCTCGACGAGCGCGATGCCCCATCTTAAGAAGAAAGCGCCGTCTTACACCGCATTCGCCAGCCAGACCTTGGTCGATCTCTACACTCCAGCCGCCCTAGCGAATGCGCAGCGTCTGGAAGCGAACACCCTCGCAAGCACGATCTTCCTCAATAACGGCGCTGGCATTTTTCAAGCAACCCCCCTCCCCACTCTGTCACAACTCGCCCCCGTGATGGCCATCACAATAGCTGACTTCAACTCCGATGGCTTCCCCGACCTCGCCCTCGGGCAAAATTTCTTCGACGCTCAGCGAGAGACCGGAAGGATGAATGGCGGCCTCGGAGTCATCCTAACCGGCGATTCGACAGGAAATTTTTCTGAACTCTGGCCTCTCGAAAGCGGCTTTTCTCAGCGCACAAACATGAGAAATTTAGTCGCCACCGATCTGAACCAAGACGGCCATCTCGACCTTATCTCGTCGAGTAATTCGGGAGGCGTGACGATCCATCTCGGGAGGTAACTGCGCTTGCGGAGGACGAGCTACCCCTTGGACAAAATAGCCACTCATTTGACTCTTGGAAAAGTGCGGCATATCTTAAAGCTCTCCGTGTCCTCAGACCGACGGGCAGAAAGGATCTATTAACCAATTACCGCTGCATGGAGAGAAAGCACCGCAATCTTCCTACGCTGTAATACAGATTCATCCTTGACGAAGGACCGTAGAATTGGATTCACTCTCCCACACGCACACAAGATTATGAACATAAAACTCGCTACATTTGCAATTTTGGCCGCCGCAGCTCCGCTGCATGGCCAAACAACCGTTACTTTTCTAAGTGACGATTTCGAACCCGGAGGAACACGTATCTTTGATGGAGGTAACAACAGCGCTGTTGCGACCGTCTCCACGGGTGACCCTACCAGCATGGGCCAAGGAAATGTCCTCGCTATCGATGTCGGTGGTGGGGCCGCACAATGGGGTGCCGTTAACACCGTTCCCCAAACAATCAGCCTCCCGGCCGGCGTAGAAGCTGGTTCCTCGGCCTACACCATCTCCATGAATGTCTACATCCCCTCGACTACGACCTTCGCTGGATTGGGTCCCGATGCTGATCGCGTCGGACTCATCGTTCGCTGGAATGGGGCGAGCGGGACTGACGAATCCACTTATGAGGACTGGAATAATTTTACTCCTGATACTTGGGTTCCCTTCGTTCACAACGGAACCGTCCCAGCCCTCGCCGCTGACGGGACCGCTCCTACTGCTGCTTATTCGATCGTGTCTTTTAACGATCGCGCCAATGATGCCGCCGCTGGAGTTGCTCTCTACATCGATGACTACAAATTCGAGGTAGATGTCTCGGACGACGACCCGAACCTTAACCAAGGCACCGCCTTCAGCTTCGGCACCGTAGAGCAAAATGGCGGACCGGTCACCAAGATCCTCCCTCTCACTAACTCAGGCGCTAGCCAGACCCTTACAATCACCGCTTTGAACCTCACCGGTTCGGACGCTTCGCTCTTCACTCTTGGGAACCTCACGCTTCCCTTGGACATTGCGCCCGGGGCCTCGGTCGACCTTGAAATTGCCCATGACCCCGGTGCTGAACTCGGCGGTCTCTTCGCCCAGTTAGAAGTTGTGAGTAACGATGCTTCGACGCCTAACTTGGTCATCAACATTGACGCTGACTCGGTCGAGCCCTTCGCCGGAACAGAGTTCCTAGTCAACGGAGACTTTGAAACCGGTGATCTCACAGGTTGGAGAGACACTCCCGAGTTCGAGGTCACCACCGACCAAGCTCGGAGCGGAACTCATTCCTCCGTCTTTACCCTCCCGGGTGGCAATCAGTGGAACGAAGCGCGCTTCGATATCCCTGAGAATACCGTTCCTGACAGTATTCCCATCAACTCAGCGATGTATGGCAACGAAATCTTCTACAGCGGCTGGTATTTCAATCCCGTCACCGGCGGCCTCGCTGACAATGATGCTCTTCGCGTCATCTTCCGCTGGAACGGCCTAGACGACTTTCCGACCAATGGTCTTATTGGCCCTGTTAATGTCGGCGATCTCACCAAAGGAGTTTGGACCCGGATCTCTGGAACTGTCACCATCCCTGCCGTTGATCGCGATGGTGTTCCTACCACCGAGGGAACTGTTCTGTGGAGCTTCCGCGATGTAAATTCCGATGCGGTTGGTGGCGAGAAAATCTACCTCGATGATCTTTCCATTAAGTTCGACATGCCCATTGTCACTCCTACGGGAGCGCCCGTCATCACTTCGATCCTTCACGACTTCGCGAATGATATCGTGACGCTTACCTATGAGGGAACGCCAGATGTGACTTACTCGATCGATCGCAGCACCGGTCTTACCGATCAGGGCACTCCTACGGGTTGGGAAGAGATCTCAGACTCGGAAACCGCAGCAACTGCCACTCGAACCTACATCGATTTTGGCGCACCGGGAACCAATCCGAAGTTCTTCTATCGCGTCCGCACACCTTAAGAGAAGCCACGCGCAATCTTTCAAAGCCCATGGTTCTCGAACCATGGGCTTTTTCTTTGAATCCATCAGTCACTTTTAGAAGGACCAATCCCAGCGGTCGATAGCGCAAACAGCTTCGCTCAATAGATCGATGCAGTCGGAAATGTCCTGACGATGACACATCTCGATCACTTGATGAATATTCCGGGTAGGAATTGAGATCGCACCCGCAATCGACCCTCCCGGAGACATTCGCTGAAGCCCGGCAGTATCAGTTCCGCCAGCCTTGAGAATTTCAGGTTGCCACTTGATTTTCTTGCGATCGGCAGTGCTCTTGAGAAACTCGACCATGCGGAAGTCGCAGATTGTAGAGCTGTCCATAATTTTGATCGCGGCTCCCTCGCCAAGCTGGGTCACCCGCTCCTCGGGTTTGGCACCCGGAGTGTCGTAGGCAATGGTCGTGTCGAGCCCAATTCCGAAATCCGGCTGGATCTCCAAAGCGGAGGCACTGGCTCCCCGTAACCCGACCTCCTCTTGCACCGTGAAGACTGCATAGAAATCGTAGCTCGGCTTCCTACGACCCTTTTTTAATTTTCTGAGGCTTTCTAGAAGCATGTAAACGGAAGCTCGATTATCGAGCGACTTAACGTTGAGACACTCCCCCATCTTGATGAGTCCCCGCTCTCTTGTCACCGGATTACCCACTTCTACTAATTCCTTCACTTCGTCGACCGGGAGACCAAGATCAATAAAATAGTCCTCTAACTTTGGCGCTTTATTCCGCTCTTCCGGGCTCATGATATGGATCGGTTTCGCGCCCATCACTCCTATGAGTTCACTTTTCCCATGAACGATTACCCGCTGAGCCGATAGAGTCTTGGGATCGAATCCGCCGAGGGGATTGAACCGGATAAATCCTTTGTCATCGATGTGGGTCACAATGAAGCCGATCTCATCCATGTGGGCGGCTGCCATGACTTTCTTGTCCGCCGACTTCCCCCTTTTCAACGCGATCACGCTACCGAGCGAGTCCACCCTGATCTCATCAGCGAGCTTTCCTTTTTCTAACTCGTCCAAGATCAAGGTCCTGATTTCTTTTTCGAACCCCGGCGCTCCCGGGGCTTTGCACACTTTCTCTAAGAGCTTGATATCGAGAGCCATGACGAAACGCTAGCGGTGGTGATCAGCTCTTCCAGCGGAAAGAATGAACTGGGGCCACAAAAAAAGCAGAGTCGTGAGACCCTGCTTTCTAAAGTTAGTTTAAGAATTTAAGCGCTAAAGCCTAGAAAGAGTAGCTAAGGGAAGCGCCACCGAAGAGGTCGTCTCCGTCGTCAGGATGACCCTCGGTCTTTTCAGCTGAAACATAAACTGTTCCGGTCAGGTGATCGCCGAGCTCCTTTGAGACAGCTGCTGAGAGACCATAAGTAACGTAGTTTTCACCAGCATTACCGTAAGGATCGCTTACCGAACCTGCATCAAGAGTGGTCGCGAAGTGAGCACCAATCTCTACGGTAGCGCCACCAACATCGAAGCTCTGTCCTACAGAAAGCTCGCCGAACATTGCGCCGTCAGCTTGATCAACGTCATAGTAGACTACTGCTCCTACGGAGAACCCGTTGAACTCAGTTCCTAAGCCAAGAAAGATCTCAGTAGAATCGAGTCCTGTCTGACCGAAGTCGTAGCGGATCAGTCCAAGAGAAAGCTCAACGGCACCGAACTCCTTCGAAAGCGATCCGTAGATGTCGGTCTCCTCGCCGAAGCCGTCAGCGTAGTCGGCTACCCAAACTCCTGCATTCCAAGAAATGCCGCAGGTGGAATCTCCTGTGAAGTCGATACCATACTCGTAGAGGCCGCCGTCAGTGCCGGGACCCTGGTCAAGACCACGCCAGACGTAGTCTGTGCTGTAGCCAACGTGGAAAGAACTTTCGATCTCAGCTTGAGCAGAACCCAAGGCCAGAGCCGAACCGATTGCAAGAATAGTGGATGTCTTTTTCATGACGCATGGAGTAGAGCAACCATCGTGCCAGAACGCAATGAATACTTGAGCGTAATTTAAACCAATGCAAAGTTTCTACACATCCTCGAAAAAATAATTCTATCTGCGATTAAAATTCTTCTAATCAGTGGAAAACAAATTTTTCCAGCCGGACTAGAGGCCTCAGTGACGCCTTCGTTTTGCCGCGATTCCGTCGTTCTTAAACTAGTCCAGATTATAAGCAGTTTCGCCATGTTCCGTGAAATCAAGGCCAGCATTTTCCGCTTCTTCATCGACTCGGAGGCCCACTACGGCGCGGGTAATATAGACGATGATGATGGTCGCGATAGCGGACCAGGCGATGGTGATTGCGAGAGCTTTCACCTGCACGATGAACTGCTCCATCATGGTGAACGTTTCGCCCGTAGCTGGATTCTCGCCAAGGCCAAGACCTCCGAGGACGCCTTCAGCACCGAGGAATGCCACCATGAGAGTTCCGAGAATGCCACCTACCCCGTGAACGGCGAAAACATCGAGCGAGTCATCGATGCGGAGCCTATCTTTCACGATTCCGCACATGAAATAGCAGACGAATCCGGCAGAAAATCCGATAACGATCGCGCCCATCGGGCCGACATTGCCAGATGCTGGCGTGATTGTGGCGAGACCAGCGACCATTCCGGTGGCGATCCCCACGACTCCGGTCTTCCCTGTCTGGAGTCGTTCGACGATGCACCAGACGAGTGCGGCAGTGGCGGCGGAGAGGTGGGTGACGAGCATCGTCATTCCAGCGGCACCATTTGCCGATAGCTGGCTTCCGGCATTGAAACCGAACCAGCCAACCCAGAGGAGGGAGGCACCGATCATGACGAGACCGGGACTATGAGGTGGATGTAAGTTACTGGGAAAACCTTTTCGCGGCCCAAGCATCTTAGCGAGGACGAGTGCAGAAACACCGGCGGTAGCATGGACCACGATCCCTCCGGCGAGATCCTTTGTGCCCCAATCCATCATGAATCCCCCGCCCCATACCCAGTGAACTGCGGGTGCGTAAACAAGAACGAGCCAAAGCGCGGTGAAGACCATGATTGCGGCAAATTTCATCCGCTCGACGAAGGCGCCCACGATCAGGCCGGGTGTAATGATCGCAAAGGTCATTTGGAACATCACCATGACGGTTTCCGGGAATCCTCCCGCATCAGAATCGACCCCGACCCCTTTAAGGAAAAATTTACCAAATCCCCCAAGCCAGCCTCTATCTGTATCATCAAAGGCCAGACTATAGAGACCGATCGCCCACATCACGGACGCGAGTCCCGCGATTGCATAGCAGTGCATCAGCACTGAGAGGACATTCTTCGCTCTTACTAGTCCGCCGTAGAACAGGGCGAGGCCCGGAAGAGTCATCAGAAGGACCAGCACCGTGGCGGTAAGCATCCAAGCTGTGTTACCGGAGTCGACCGCTGCTTCCTCTTGAGCCATAAGAGCTCCCGTCGATAAAAAGAGGACTGTAAATAAGGTCCATGTAGCTTTTGTTTGAGTAATCATGACAAATTTAAAGAGGGATTCTCCCCGCTTCTCGAGGGCTAATGAAGCACTATTCATGCCACTCATGAGAGCGATTCATTCGACTCTGGCATGAGCGTTGCTCAGTGCGATCCGGATTCAACCAATTAGAATAAAAGAATGATCCCAAGAACTAATAAAGCCCTTTTCTGGCTCACCGCTCCCTTCGCTATGATCGCGACGGTTTTCGGCCAAGAGGAGGTTGACGAAACAAAAGCCGGCTACGATGAATTACTCGCAGGTCAGGGCGACACCGCCTACGCCTTCGATTTTTTCACTACATCCATGCTCTGGACCGTTATCGCAGCAGCGATGGTCTTTATCATGCACTTGGGATTTGCAACCCTCGAGGCGGGACTCACGCAGAAGAAGAATACCGTGAACATTCTCTTCAAGAATGTTTGGATCATCTGCATCGGTCTTTTGACCTATGCGGCGATGGGTTTTAACACTCACTACCCTGTCGATAGCTGGCAGATTCCTGGATATCTTGGAATCAATGGCTGGATTGGCGACCTCAATGCAGATGGTGGAGACACCTTCGGATACGGTGGCGTAGGCCTCGCCATGACTGGTTATGGTGACTTTATTTTTCAAGCGATGTTCGCCGCGACCGCCGCGACGATCGTTTCTGGTGCCGTTGCCGAAAGGATAAAGATTGGTTCTTTCATGATTTACTCGACCGTTCTCGTAGCCGTCGGCTACACCGTCGCCGGATCATGGCACTGGGGTGGAGGCTTCCTTTCTACGCTTGAAGTTGGCTTTAAAGACTTTGCCGGTTCCACCGTTGTCCATGGATTCGGTGGTGCTGCCGCACTTGCTGCCGTGATGATCCTCGGACCGCGTGCGGGAAAATACACCAGTAATGGCATCAAGCCGATTCTCGGACACAGCATGCCTCTAGCTGCCATCGGTGTCTTCCTTCTCTTCTTCGGATGGTTCGGCTTCAACGGCGGATCAGTTCTTTCAGCCGCTCCGGGACCTCTTGGTCTCGTCTTCACTACGACCGCGCTCGCTGCTGCCGCTGGTGGTATCACCTCGATCGTCACTTCGATGATTGTCCTTAAGAAGCCTGACCTTTCGATGGCCCTCAACGGACTTCTCGCAGGTCTCGTATCGATCACCGCAGGAGCCGATGTCGTCGGACCTTGGGGCGCTGTCGCCATGGGTGCTGTCGGTGGCGTAATCGTGGTTTTCTCGATCCTCTTTTTCGACAAGATCAAGATCGACGATCCTGTCGGAGCAATCTCGGTCCACGGGATTTGCGGAATTTGGGGAACGATCTCACTGGTGATCTTTACCACTGAGCCCGCTGGAACCTTCAGCTTTGTCTCACAGATTATCGGAGTAGTAGCCGTCTACGGTTTCGCCTTCATCTTCTCCCTTATTCTCTTCATCATCCTCAAGGTTACCTTGGGAGTGCGCGTCAGCGCTGAGGAGGAAGCTGAAGGACTTGACATCGCCGAGCACGGAACTCCTGCTTACACCGAGTAAGTTTCCTAAAACTTAGCTTTTCAAGAGACCGCAGGTTCGCCTGCGGTCTTTTTTTTGCGCAGGGAAGCGACGAAGCGAGGGATCTCCTTCTTAGGTAATCAGGACATTTCGACCTCGACCTGCTCCGTGACCCATTTCTTGAGATGAGGATTTTTTTTCAGAGTCGGGTCATCTTTTAGAACTAGCTCGGCGACCTCTCGCGCCTCGCGAATGAGTCCCGTATCGGCGAGAAACTCGGGGAAGCGGAGTCCTCCGATTCCACTCTGCTGAATCCCTAATACCTCGCCGGGGCCTCGGAGACGCAGGTCCTCCTCGGCAATCTTAAAGCCATCGATGGTTCCCGCGAGGATGTTGAGCTTGTCGAGCGCGTCACTATTTTTTCCATCGGTGACGAGGATGCAGTAGCTCTTGTGCTCTCCCCTACCAATGCGGCCCCGGAGTTGATGCAGCTGGGCGAGGCCGAAGCGCTCAGCATTAAAAATGACCATCACGTTGGCATTCGGGACATCCACTCCGACCTCCACGACGGTGGTCGCTACGAGGACTTCGCTCTTCCCTTCACGGAAGCGAGTCATGACGGATTCTTTTTCCTCGGAGGGCATCTTGCCGTGGAGAAGTTCGACCTCGAAGTGCTTAAAGCGCTTCTGCCACTTGGGGTGCTCGGCGACGGCAGAGGCCGCTTTGATAGAGGCGCTCTCTTCAACGAGAGGATATACGAGGTAGAGCTGGCGGCCTTCCTCAAGCTGCTCTTTGAGGAACTTTGTCATCTCGGAGACCTTAGGTTTCACGCGCACGCCGGAGACAATCTTTCCGCGACCTGCCGGGAGTTCATCGAGGATCGAGACATCAAGATCGCCGTAGATTGTGAGTGTCAGGGTCCGAGGAATCGGGGTCGCGGTCATGACGAGCACGTCCGGCATGACGCCGCGCTGAATTAATTTCCCCCGCTGATGGACCCCGAACTTGTGTTGCTCATCGATAACGACGAGGGCTAGATTGGCGAACTCAACCTTCTCGAAGAGGAGAGCATGGGTCCCGATAATGATCTGCGCAGCGCTGATCTCTTCACGGCGATCGGCGGTGGCGAGACCGATTCGCAAGCCTAGCGGCTTGAGCCATTTCACGAAGGTGAGGTAGTGCTGCTCGGCGAGAATCTGGGTCGGTGCCATGAGCGCGGCTTGAGCTCCGGAGTCGACCGCGAGAAGCATGGCGCACATCGCTACGAAGGTTTTCCCGCTGCCGACATCGCCTTGTAAGAGCCGATTCATTGGGTGCCCGGCGCGCATGTCTGCGATGATTTCTTTGACACTTCGCTTTTGGGCTCCGGTCAGATCAAAGGGTAAGGATTGGTAGAATTCTTTTAGCAGGGTCGTCTTTTTCCCAAGGACTCTTCCGTTGGTCCGCTCATTCTGGAGCCTCCTCCAAACGACGCGGAGCTGCTGGAGAAAAAATTCTTCTTTGGCGAAGTAGCGTCTCGCCGCTTCGGCGTGTTCGACCTCGCCCGGGAAGTGGACTTCACGGAAGGCTTCAATGCGCGGGTAGCTGGGATCGACATCGTGCAATGGCGCAAGATCGCCGCCAGGCACAAGCTCGAGCGCGCCGTGGATCAGCTCGCGGAGGCGGCGTTGGGGAATGCCACTGACATTCTTATATATGGGAACGATACGCTCTAGGTGGATTGAGTCGACCGCATCATCACGCACGATCTCAAATTCTGGATGATCGATCACGACGCGACCGGCACTTTCCTTCGGCTTCCCGTAGAGGACCACCTCGTGACCGGAAGCGAGCATCTTGTGCATAAATGGCATGTTAAACCATCGGCAAGTGATCCGCGAAAAGCCACCTCCGCTGAGGTCCTCAATCACGGCCTCGTAAAAACCTTTTCCACCAAACCCTTTTCGCTGGGTATCGATGACAGTGCCGCGTAGGCAGACCGCTGGACCGCCCGCAGCTGCCGGAAAGGCATCAAAACGACGCCGATCCTCGTAGCGCTTGGGAAGCCAATCTAATAGCTCGCCCGGATTCGAAAATCCGGCCGCGAGAAGAGCCTCGCGCTCACGTCCTTTCAAAAAAGAAAGTTCGTCGAAGGTCGTCATTTATTTCGGAAGGGATGCTCGCACCTGCTGAATGCTGATTTGAAGATTTACCCGACCTCGGAATATATTGCGATCGACGGTGAAGGCGATGTCCCAAGGAGGATCCGGGAGTGGGTTCGCCCCTCCTCCGAAGAAAATGGCGTCGCGCTCATCGAACTCTTGGCGGAGAAAAAGGCGCAGATGATTATTCTTCAAGCGCCGCGGCGGCTCGGTGAGCCAGACATTTCTCGCCATAAAAATTGGCTGCGGATTGGCGCTTCCGAAGGGCTGGAGGAGATCATACTTGTCGAGGAAATCGAGGCACAGCTCCCCAAGCTCGACCTCTGCATCGACGTGAAGCTTCGGGCTGAGGTCCTCACTACCACAATCGTTCTCAACATAAGCTGAAAAGGCTTCTCGGAAGGGCACAAGCTGATCTTCCATAATGCTAAGACCCGCCGCCATGTGGTGACCCCCGCCAGCGATGAGATGATCGTCGCACTTCTGGATAGCCTCGACGAGCGACACCCCGGTGATGCTCCGGCCACTCCCCTTCCCGATGCCATTTTCATCGATCGAAATCACGAAGGTTGGTTTGTGATACATCCGCATCAGTCGCGAGGCCACGATCCCGACGACCCCGGCATGCCACTTTCGTGATCCTACCACGATGACAGGACCATCAGTATCGATCTCTTCGCCATCTAGCATCTCCATCGCTTCTGCGAAAATTTTCTGCTCCACCCCTTGCCGCGCTTTATTAAAATTATCGAGCTCGTCGGCAAGAATTCCTGCCTCTTTGGGGCAATCGGTCATGAGGGTTTCGAGAGCCTTCTCTGGCTGATCCATCCGCCCTGCGGCATTAATGCGGGGCCCGAGTCGGAAGCCAACATCGGCACTGCTGAGCTTTCCTTCCACTCCGGCCAGATCAAGAAGCGAGCGCAAGCCTGGACGATCTGAATTTTCGAGACAGCGCAGACCGTGGCGCACCAAGAGCCGATTCTCATCAACGAGCGGGACGATGTCTGAAATGGTCGCCATCGCGACGAGATCGAGAACGCCCTTTAAATCAAAGTCCGGAAGAGGGCGCGTCTTGAGAAGCGCATGAGCCAACTTAAAAACAACCCCTGCTGCGCAGAGATAACTCCTCTCGTCTTGCGAGGCCTTAGGATTAACGAGTGCGACACAATCCGGGCGGCCCGCTCGCCCGATCTCGTGATGATCGACCACGACTGTCTCGATTCCGCGCTCCTTCAACCCTGCGATTGCTTCATTTGAGACCGTGCCGCAGTCGACCGTAATGAAGAGACCGGGTTTTCCATTCTCCTCTAGGCACCGCTTGATTCCTGCTTCGCTAAGCCCGTAGCCCTCGGTGCTTCGGTGAGGAATGAAAGCCTCTGGGGCTAGCCCATAATTACGCAAAACATGGCTCAGAACCGTGATCGAAGTGATCCCATCAACGTCGTAGTCGCCGTAGATCGTGACCTTTTCTTGGCGGTCGACCGCTAATAAAACTCGCTCAACAGCAAGGTCCATTTCCGCGATTTCAAAGGGATCTGAAAGGTCGGCGAGGCGTGGCTTCAAGAAGGCTTTCACCTCTTCCTCTCCCACTCCTCGCTGCGCCATCAGCTTCGCTAAAATGCGCGGCATCCCCTCAAAAAGTAGAGACTCCCATCCTTCGGGGACCTCGCGGAGAATCCACTCCACGGCTGTATTTTCCTGACTCACAGGTTCACTTTTCCGCTAGGATAAGTCGGCACTCGGCCGACATCCCCTCGGCTCTATGAGCGGAGGGAGGGCGATGGTGAACTGGCGTTGTAGTGAGTGTCACCCGGCCGGAGGCGCAGGCGCTTCATGGTTTCCAATACTTTCATAAAGACAACCTGACAGCACTCACTTCATGCCGCAAGAGAAAGCGAGTTTCAACGATGATTAGCAGCGTGACATTTGGTTTCTTGCCTCCCTCACCCCTTTAAAAATAGCAATCTACTTCCCTGATTTTGCATCATTCATCGCTCTTTGTTCTAAGTGGAAAAAAGTAGCTGGAATGACCCTTTAGCAACCCCGCCCTAGCTTCGTCGTCGTAGAGATGCCACGTATAAGCTTCACCGGTAATTTTCTCGATGGCGTAGCCGTGCATCGGTTGATCGCCCTCTCCTCCCCAGATGTAAATCCAACCTCCGCTATCGGAATAACCATGCGGGTTCCCTTCCCTACTCGGAAAGTCCACTACGGTGCTCAGCGAGTCTAAGGCGCTAAAAATATCGGATACAGAGAGAGTTTCGCGCCGATAGATTAACTTCATCGGCTTCAGATTCGCCCTGATCTTCTCCAAGTGACCGGGGTCCGTGATCGGGATCAGAGTCGGTTTATGGCGCCGATAATTTGTCTTCTCAAATGCCTTTCGAAGAAGATCAATTCTAGGGCTACGTTCTCGAACACGAGATGCTCGATCTTCGATCTCCAGTGTCCCGGCCTCAGCCACTCCCGGCTGTTCATCGGAGGTCGACGACTCATTCTCGCGTAGTTCAAAATAGACCAGCGCGATAGCCGCGAGAATGATGACGAAAGAGGTCAATCTGAGTTTTATCGCATTCAAAGTGATCGAGCAGAAGATTAACTGCCTTCAGACCCGTCGGCCATTGGTAAAAAAAATCTATCTTAAATTTGGGTTTGCGTGAGAGGTAGATTCGGGGATTTCGCTCTCTCCTTTTCTCATTCAGAGAGTGCTAGTCTCGGCACGACTTCTGCGTAAGGTCTCCCCATGAACAAACCTCATCGGGTCCTGATTATCGGCGGTGGCTTCGCCGGATTAAATTGTGCCCGCTCACTCGCTAACGATGAGCGCTTTGAAGTGACGATCTTCGACCGTGAGAACCACCATCTCTTCCAGCCACTGCTTTACCAAGTGGCGACCGCTTCCCTCTCGGCGACTGAGATCGCGCGCTCCCTCCGGGCGATCCTGACAAGTGCAGAAAATGTCAAAGTGCTCTTTGACGAGATCACTAAGATTGATTCTGAGAACAACCATGTCCACTCCGAGAGTGAAAGCTATCTCTACGATTCCCTCGTCGTCGCGACCGGTGCCGAGACTTCCTATTTTGGAAAAGACGAATGGGCCAAGCACTCGATCGGCCTCAAATCGCTCGACGATGCGAGGACCATCCGCCACCGCGTCCTCCTCGCGCTTGAGCAGGCTGAGCGCTCGAAGGACCCCATCGCGCAGCGCCGCCTCATGACGGTAGCGGTCGTAGGCGGTGGCCCGACCGGGGTAG
>Ga0209187_1001614_pt1 | contig 24993 bp, 20 predicted proteins | sample BantaG_FD_187430 | JGI IMG/M metagenome (GOLD analysis project Ga0209187, IMG submission 187430) | Marine algal microbial communities from Bantry Bay, Ireland - BantryBay_4 metaG (SPAdes) (version 2) | ecosystem: Host-associated > Algae > Red algae > Unclassified | place: Bantry Bay, Ireland...
CCGTAAGCACACACACAACCTGCATTGATTTAGCGGTTGGAAGGTCCATTTTCTGAAGCTATCTTGTTCCAGAATGTGCAACACACGTAAAGTCAATATTCTGTCGGAACCGTGTAGAACATCGGTACGTGGTGCAGGAGACCAGAACTCCCTTCATTAACTGTCAGCTCGATCATAACGTCTGTGACATTTGTTCGATGGTTCTCCAGAGGGTTAACTCCCAAACTATCAATGCCACAACATCAGGGCAGACGCGATAATATCCTCAAAAAAGTGCTTATCAAGGAACGGAAGAGCCCGCATTGCACCGGCTCTCCACAATCAATTATTTTCTAAGCTTCTTTATAAATTCAAGTTGGGCAGCGGCTTCCGCCAATTGAGCCTGAACTGCAGCAAAATCAATCTCGCCAACTTTACCACCAGCAAGCGCAGCTTCGGCCTCCTCTTTGGCTTTCTGTGCAGCTGCTTCGTCGATATCATCAGCACGCAAAACGGTATCCGCAAGAATAGTTACCGAATTTGGCTGAACCTCAAGTAATCCACCAGACACGTAGATATCCAGAGGCTCTCCGTCACCGGTGGGGCGCACGTGCACCTCACCTGGTTTGATGCGCGTGATGAAAGGCGTATGACCGGGTGCAATACCCACTTCTCCCATCTGTGCCGATGCGACAACCATGGTGGCATCACCACTATAGATCTCGTTCTCGGCACTGACGATCTCCACTTTAAGCGCAGCAGCCATGATCAGGCCGCCTTACTTTTCTTTGCGTTCTCAAGCACCTCTTCGATGGTGCCTTGCATGTAGAACGCCTGCTCTGGCAGGTGGTCATACTCACCTGCCACAATGCCGTTAAATGCGGAGATAGTATCTTTCAATGAAACATACTTACCGGGGGAGCCTGTAAAGACTTCAGCAACAAAGAACGGCTGAGATAGGTAGCGTTGCACTTTACGGGCACGTGATACGACCAGTTTATCGTCTTCCGACAACTCGTCCATACCCAGAATAGCGATGATGTCCCGCAACTCTTTATAACGTTGCAGCGTATTCTGGACACCACGAGCACAATCGTAATGCTCGGCACCGACTACCAACGGGTCCAGCTGACGACTGGTTGAATCCAGTGGATCTACCGCCGGATATATACCCAGCTCGGCAATGTTTCTGGACAGAACGACCGTGGCATCCAGGTGAGCAAATGTTGTAGCTGGTGAAGGATCGGTCAAGTCATCAGCAGGCACATAAACCGCTTGAATGGAGGTGATGGAACCGGTCTTGGTCGAGGTGATTCGTTCCTGCAATGCACCCATCTCCTGCGCCAGTGTCGGCTGATATCCCACCGCCGATGGCATACGACCGAGAAGTGCAGATACTTCAGTACCTGCCAGTGTGTATCGATAAATATTGTCTATAAAGAGCAGTACGTCACGGCCTTCATCGCGGAAGAACTCGGCCATAGTAAGGCCGGTTAGCGCTACGCGTAGTCGGTTGCCCGGTGGCTCATTCATCTGACCGTAAACCAGTGATACCTTGTCGATAACGTTGGAGTCTGTCATTTCATGGTAGAAATCATTACCTTCGCGAGTTCGCTCACCGACACCTGCGAATACCGAGAATCCTGAGTGCTCGGCTGCAATGTTCCGGATAAGCTCCATCATGTTAACGGTCTTGCCAACACCAGCACCGCCAAACAGACCCACCTTACCGCCTTTTGCAAACGGACACAAAAGGTCGATAACCTTGATGCCGGTTTCCAGTAATTCTGTGGAACCAGACTGCTCTGCGTACGTGGGTGGCTCGCGATGAATCGGCATACGCTGCTCTGTGGCAATCGGGCCTGCCTCGTCGATCGGTTGCCCAAGAACGTTCATGATACGACCCAGCGTCGCCTCTCCAACAGGCACGGAGATAGGTGCGCCTGTATCGGAGCAATCCATCCCACGTTTGAGTCCTTCGGCCACACCCATGGCGATGGTACGAACGATACCGTCGCCCAACTGGCCCTGTACTTCCAATACCGTTTCACTGCCTTCGACAGTCAGGGCGTTGTAGGTTTTGGGTACTGCATTACGTGGAAACTCCACGTCGATTACCGCGCCGATAATCTCGACGATTTTTCCTGTGCTCATGATCGGTGTCCGGGTCGAATAATGTTCATTGTTTAAACTGCTGCTGCGCCGCCCACGATCTCCGAGATCTCCTGGGTAATGGCGGCCTGGCGCGCCTTGTTGTAGACCAGTTGAAGGTCGTCAATAAGTTCACCGGCGTTATCAGATGCGCTTTTCATGGCAATCATCCTGGCAGCCATCTCGCAAGCGATATTCTCGACAACGGCCTGGTAGACGAGTGATTCCATGTAGCGCTCCATCACGTGATCGAGCACGTCCTGTGCGTCGGGTTCGTAGATGTAATCCCAACCGTAGTTCACATCGCTTTCGATATTGGCAACAGCAGGTAGTAGTTGCGTTACTGTTGGTGACTGCGTCATGGTATTGATGAACTGGTTCTCCACGATGAAGAGCCTGTCTATCTCACCCGCTTCGTACTTGTCCAGCATGATGCGGATGGATCCCAGTAACGTTGAAAGCTCCGGCTTATCACCGATATCGATGGTGCTACCGACAATGTTTCCACCTATGCGACGAAAAAAGCCCTGGGCTTTTTTACCGATAGTGCAAAGATCCATGGGTATATCACGATCATTCCATTCCTTCATGGAGTTGACCGCAGCCTTGAATGTATTGGTGTTAAGACCGCCACATAAACCGCGGTCGGTAGAGACAACAATATATCCGACGCGCTTGGGCTCAGGACGATCCAGCAGATAGGGATGCTTGTACTCGACGTTTGCCGAGGCAACATGCCCCACCACATCCTTAAGCTTCAGCGAATAGGGCCGGTTCGCAGCCATGCGTTCCTGCGCCTTGCGCATTTTGGAAGCCGCCACCATCTCCATGGCTTTGGTGATCTTCTGAGTATTCTGGATACTCTTGATCTGTGTGCGTATTTCCTTACCGGAGGCCATGAGCGCTTACCAGCTTCCGTTAGCCTTGAACGCTTCCAGACCTTTCTTGAATGCAGCCTGAATATTATCGTTCCAGTCACCAGATTCATCAACCTGATCAAGAATCTCTTGATGATTGCTACGGAAGTAGTCGTGCATTGCAGCTTCAAAATCGACGACTTTATTAACGGGTACGTCGTCGATAAAGCCTTCGTTGGCGGCATAGAGTGACACACCCATCTCGCCAATTGACAGTGGAGCATACTGCTTTTGCTTCATCAACTCTGTAACACGCTGACCTCGTTCGAGCTGCTTTCGTGTGGTCTCATCGAGATCGGAGGCGAACTGTGCGAAAGCTGCCAATTCACGATACTGAGCCAGTGCCAGTCGAACACCACCACCGAGCTTCTTGATAATTTTCGTCTGTGCTGCACCACCGACACGTGATACCGACAAACCTGCGTTAATCGCTGGGCGAATACCCGCGTTAAACAGATCTGTCTCGAGAAAGATCTGACCATCGGTAATAGAGATAACGTTGGTTGGTACAAACGCCGATACATCTCCTGCCTGGGTTTCGATAATGGGTAGGGCCGTCAGCGAGCCAGTCTTGCCTTTGACTTCACCGTTGGTAAAATTCTCCACATAGTTGGCATTGACTCGAGAAGCTCTCTCAAGCAGACGCGAATGCAAGTAAAAGACATCACCCGGATAGGCTTCACGACCTGGCGGACGACGCAATAATAGGGATACCTGACGGTAGGCCCATGCCTGTTTGGTCAGATCGTCATACACAATCAGCGCATCTTCACCACGGTCACGAAAGTATTCGCCCATGGAACATCCGGCGTAGGGCGCTACAAACTGCATGGCTGCAGAGTCGGCTGCACCCGCAGCGACGATAATGGTGTTTTCCAGTGCGCCATGCTCTTCGAGCTTGGATACCACGTTAGCGATGGTCGATTGCTTCTGGCCGATGGCTACATACACGCATTTGATGCCTGTATCTTTCTGATTGATGATGGCGTCTACGGCAACAGCCGTTTTACCAGTCTGGCGGTCACCGATGATCAGCTCACGCTGTCCTCGACCTACTGGCACCATCGCATCAATCGCTTTCAAGCCTGTTTGAACTGGCTCGTCTACTGATTGTCTGTCGATAACACCCGGAGCCACTTTTTCTACGGGTGATGTAAGCGTTGCGTTGATAGGACCTTTGCCATCGATGGGCTCACCCAAGGCATTAACCACTCGACCCAGAAGTTCTGGACCGACTGGCACTTCAAGTACCTTGCCGGTACAGCGAACCTTGTCACCTTCAGACAGATTCTCGTAGCTTCCCAATACAACCGCGCCGACAGAGTCACGCTCCAGGTTCAGAGCCAGACCAAATAGTCCGTCGTCGAAAGCGATCATCTCACCAGATAGCGCGTCGTCAAGACCGTGAATTTTCACGATACCGTCATTGAGGCTAACGATGGTACCTTCGGTTCTCACATTAGCAGATGTATCAGTGCTGCCAATTTTCTCTCGGATCAGATCACTGATCTCGGATGGATTCAGTTGTTGCATGGGTATATGTAGTCTCTTGAAATCAGTAAAGTCGGTTCAGCGTCGGCACTTGGTACGGCCCTTGGCCCTACCCGCGTCAACTGGCGACGGATTGTTCCAGCCCGGAAAGCCGCCCGCGTATGGAGCCGTCAATCACCAGATCGCCTGCGCGGATTATTGCACCACCGATCAGATCAGCATCCACTTCGCTGGTAATCTTGACCGTACGTGACAGCCGTTTGCCAAGGGCCTCGACGATGCGAGCTGACTGTTCATCAGACAGTGCGAAGGCACTAATGACATGCGCCTCTACCTCACCCTCATTCTCACGACGCAATTGTTCAAACTGTCTGTGAATATCGGGAAGTGCTGACAGGCGGTCATTCTCGGCCAATAACTTTAGTAAACCCAGACTGTCCTGATCTAGCCCATCGGAAACTTGAGCAATAAGATCTGCCTTCACTTGAGCCGTGGCGCCAGGCTCTGCCAGTCTGGTACGTATGGCATCGTCCTGTACTACAGCCGCCCAATAACTCAAACGACCTGACCACTGATCATATCCACCACGCTCCGCTGCAAGCTCAAAGATGGCTCGGGCATAGGGTCTTGCTGTTGTCGATTCGGTTGCCATGATGAATAACTGCCTGTCGTTGCCAGTGTATGCCTGCCCGGTAGGTGTTTACCGGGCTCGGACCGCACGAAGTACGGTTGTCGGTGCTATCTAGAGTTGCTTGACGAGATCATCGATGACCGCGTTGTGCTTGTCCTGATCAATTTCGCTACCTAGAATGCGTCGTGCACCCTCGACAGCCAATGAGCCGACCTGCTTACGCAGACCCTCTCTAGCGCCTACCACTTCTTGATCTATCTCTGCCTGAGCGCTGAGTTTCAGCCTGTCACCTTCGGTGCGTGCAGCGTCCTTGGACGATTCGACGATTTCATTGCTGCGCTTTTGAGCTTGTGCCACGATCTCAGCAGCCTGCGCTTTCGCATCCTGAAGCATGGTAGATATTTCGGCTTCAGCTTCCTCGCGTTTCTGTGAGCTCTTCTCAGCATCTGCCAGACCGCCTGCAATCAAAGCCTGCCTGTCGCGCAAGCCGTTGATGATGGGTGGCCATACATACTTCATGCAGAAGAAGACGAACACAGCAAACGAGATAGCCTGGCCAAGTAATGTCAGGTTAAGGTTCATATGCCTTGCCTCCCGTTAGTCAAGTCTGATCAGCCTGCGAGCTGGCCGACAAACGGGTTAGCGAAAACGAAGAACAACGCGATACCAACACCAATCATGGGAATCGCATCAAGCAAACCCGCCACAATAAACATTTTTACTTGCAGCATGGGCACCATTTCTGGCTGGCGTGCTGCGCCTTCGAGAAAACGACCACCAAGCAACGCAAAACCGATTGCGGTGCCCAGTGCAGCTAGGCCGATCATGATCGCAACGGCGATGGCGGTGTAGGCAACTACAGTTTCCATGAGAACTCCAAAGATTGAAAAGGTAAAGGTTTAAGAATAAACGAGGGATGAAACGAACAAACTACGATCAATGATTCTCGTGTGCCATCGCCATGTAAACGATGGTGAGCATCATGAATATGAATGCCTGTAAGGTAATAACCAGAATATGGAATATAGCCCAAGGCACGGATAACAACCATTGCGCCCAGAACGGCAACAGCGCGATGAGTATGAATATCAGTTCGCCAGCATACATATTGCCAAATAGCCGCAAGGCAAGCGAGATAGGCTTTGAAATCAGGCTGACGCCTTCCAGCAGAAGATTTACAGGTACGAAGATTGCCTGTATGACAGGATTACTGCTACCAAAGGGCATCAATGTCAGTTCTTTGACGAAACCCATTCCACCCTTGACCTTGATACTGTAATAGATCATGAGAGCGAATACAGACAGTGACAATCCCATCGTTACGTTAACGTCGGTACTTGGCACAATCTTCATGTAGGGGATACCAATAGCCTCGCCCAGACGGGGTACAAAATCGACCGGCACAAGATCCATGAGATTCATCAGGAATATCCAGACGAAAATGGTTAGCGCCATCGGTGCAATAAGCGGGTTATTAGCGTGAAAGGTGTCGCGAACGTTGGTATCAACGAATTCGACAATAACCTCGACCGAGCTCTGTAGCAACCCTGGCACCCCGGGGTTGAAGTTTTCGGCAGCTTTCTTGAACAGCCAGATAAAGAATGCGCCAAGAACTATAGAGAAGAACATGGAGTCCAGGTTGATCGACCAGAAGCCCATCTCTACAGCTTCGGCACCGCTATGTGCGATACCTAATCCATTCTCCGGGTGATACCCGAACACCAGATTCTGCAAATGGTGCTGGATATATTCTGTCGATGTCGGTGCGTGACTACTGGCCATGATCTCAACAAATATTGCTAATGCTTGACTGGGGCCCTTAACGGCCGGTGATGCCTTCCACTACAACGTTGCGCTACTAAAAATATCTTAAAAGCGTGTAACAGCAGTTGTTCCGTGCACTTACTGCCCGTTTACTCAACTTTCCGTTACGTACCATCTGTTACGTACTATCCGTTCGCTTAACTCACGACCTCCATGCTTCACTCAAGGGCCTGACCCCACCATGGGCCGGCGCTAAACACTTTTCTTTTGGTCACCATTTTGCACTGATACCCACAATGGCACAATCCAGTTCAGTGCCTGAACCAGAATATAGCCCGCAAACACAGCCGGAGCATTTAACGGCTTCAGGTTGACGAACACCACAACGAACAAACTGGCGGTTAGCAGAATCTTACCTGTTACACCCGCGTAAAACGATCGCACTATCAATCGGGCAGCTCGCGCGCCCCGATGCCTGAACGCTCTGAAAGCAAAGTAGCAATTAGGCAACCAGACGATGATACCGCCAGACAATGCACCAAACGCTGCACTACTACCCCAGAACCCACCAACAAGACCTACGCCCATCGCGCCGACAAATTGCCAGAAAAGCAGCAGCCTTATTACTTGCAACCGCTGTTCGGCCTGTCGCATGACGGCGATAAATATAAATTGTTGGGTGGTTGGACGATGAAACCTGACTAGTCCAACTTCGAGCAGCGGAAGTATACCAGCGTTTTTTCGCTGTATACGCGCAAAACAATCAATTATTGATCAGCAGGTAATCAGCACAGGTATAGAAGCAAGACTGAAGCCACGGGAGATAAGCTGATAAAAGCCTTTCGTACTAGTGTTTTAAATGGGTATTAGGACATTTTACAGTGTATGGACTGCCGATAACAAGACGCTAAAACACCGTGCCTATACACACTATTTAATATGCGCAAGTATGCCCTGTAACTCGCTCACCGACGTATAGCTTATCTGCAATTTGCCAGTACCGTTGCCTTTGTGAGCTATCTGCACCTGAGCCCCCAGCGTTTCACTCAATTTCTTGCTGAGGCGTTCAATATCGGGATCAGCAACACTTCCGCTGGAAGCTGCTGGCACTTCATTTCCGTCCGCGTCCAGTGATCTTACGTATTTTTCGACGGCACGCACCGTCAGACCTTGTTTGACGATTCTTCTGGCAATCTCAGACTGATGGGTTTTTGGAGCTCCAAGCAGGGCACGGGCATGACCCATTTCCAGATCGCCCTTATCGACCATAACTTTGACGTCATCGTGCAGCTCAAGCAGTCGCATCAGATTGGTCACCGACGCTCTTGAACGGCCTACGGCCTCAGCCACCGCTTTATGTGTCATTGCAAATTCATCGCATAGTCGCTCGAAAGCTGCCGCCTCTTCCAAAGGATTAAGGTCTTTACGTTGAATGTTCTCGATCACCGATACTGCAGCTACTGAGCGATCTTCCATTTCACGTACGATCGCCGGAATTTTGTCTATCCCCGCCAGCTGAGAGGCTCGCCATCGACGTTCACCTGCCACCAACTCAAAGCCATCGGCGAAAGGTCGCACGATAATAGGCTGAATCATGCCTTCAGCTTTTATTGAATCAGCCAGCTCCTGCAATAGCTCTGGATCGAACAAGCGTCTTGGCTGGTAGGTGCCGCGCCTGATTTTTTCTACGCCAAGCATAATCAGGCGCTCTGCTGAGGCATTACTGGCGACCAGCGTGGGCTTATTCTGCGTTGTGCTGCTGACCGGTTTGTCTGGCTCTGCAACCTTTTCTGAATCGGGCGACTCTTCAGGCGCCTCTGCTATCGAGCGTGGATCGTTGCCAGAAACCTTCGCAGATACGCTAGTATCGTTCGTGTCGGAGTCAGACACACTGGAACCTGCATCAACCTGAGGCCTCGAAGGCGCGTCAGTCTTGTCAGTGTCACCTGGCAATTCAGCGACTTGCTCACTGTCATCCGCGTTTTCGGTGCTGTCAGCGCGCTCCTTCGCCGCATCGCCCAGCAATGCATTGAGGTTTCGGCCCATGCGAGGTCGTTTAGCCATTGGCGGGTTCGGTATCGCTCACGTGGGCGTTCTCTGGTTGATCTGTACCATCTTCTGATAACAGCATGTCGGGTTCTGTGTTTAGTCGTGGTTCTTCGATGACCGCTGTATTTACAGCGTGCGCAACGCCATCGCTGTCGCTACTGTCACGGGTTCGCTGCCTGACTATTTCTCCCGCCAGGGCCAGATAAGCCAAAGCACCTCGTGAGGTCGGGTCGTATTCCAAAATTGAAATCCCGTGGCTAGGCGCCTCTGCAAGGCGTACATTACGCGGCACGACGGTGCGAAACACCTGATCGCCAAAATGCTCAATCAATTGAGTGGACACCTCTACACCCAGTCTGTTACGCCCGTCGTACATGGTGCGAAGCAGCCCTTCGATAGCTATGCCTGGGTTGACCGACTCCCGTACACCTTCTATGGTCTCGAGTAACGCTGATAAGCCCTCCAACGCGTAGTACTCGCACTGTATAGGCACCAGCACACTGTCAGCTGCCACAAAAGCGTTAAGCGTCAGGATGTTCAGTGAGGGTGGGCAATCAACAAGAATGTAGTCATATTGGCTTCTGACAACACTGAGCGCCTGTTTCAATCGCTGCTCGCGCTGCTCCATGCTCATTAACTGGACTTCTGCTGCGGTGAGATCGCTATTGGCCGCTAGCACATCGCAAGCATTATCCTCACCCTCGTGGCGGGCCTCCTCAATCGACATGCCTTCGACCAGCACATCGAAGATACCTTTAGCAACATCATGCTTTTCGATACCGCAGCCCATGGTGGCATTGCCTTGTGGGTCAAGATCGATCATCAGCACAAGCTTGCGCATACTGGCAAGCGCTGCGCAGAGATTGACCGTAGTGGTGGTCTTCCCCACTCCACCTTTCTGATTGGCTATGGCAATAATACGACTCATGGCGACCAGTGTAATCCATATCGGCTGGCCAAAACTATCGCATCCAGCGACACATCGCGATATGCCGGGGGGCTGAATTACCCGGTATGTCGACTGGTACAAGTTCTTGCAGCGAAAAACCCGTCGGCAAGGGATCTGGCAGTGTGTCGCTGTGTGCCAGCATGACGGCGACCTGCGCTTGCCCACGACACAGTGTCTGGGCTATTTGCAGAAATTCGACAGGTGCTGTAAATGCCCTTGAGGTAACAAAGGCGCTCTGCAGGGATACATCTTGTACACGGTGGTTTTCAATCTGAACATTGCCGATATCCAGTTCGAGTAGTGCCTGATATTGAAATCGTGTTTTTTTTCCATTGGATTCGATCGAGGCAAAGCTCAGATCGGGTCTGACAATAGCCAATGGCAGCACTGGCAAACCAGCGCCGCTACCGATATCCGCGACATCCACAGACTGCGCCTCTGCGGCTGTTGAAACCTCTGGCAGCCAACGGCAGAGAACCAGACTATCGAGCAAGTGACGTTGCACCATCTGATAAGGATCACGAACAGCCGTAAGGTTATACACCCTGTTCCACTTCACTAGTAGAGAGATGTACCTCAGAAGCGTTGGACAATACCGCTCGGGAATATGTACGTCATGCTGTCGGGCCAGATACAACAACCCTGCGACCAGAACACCCTCTACCTCAGTGGACGTAGCCGACAACTACGCGCTCATTTTCATTGGATGCTTCTTCAAGTGCACCAGCAGCAAGGAAATGGCAGCAGGTGTCACACCAGAGATCCTCGACGCCTGGCCTATCGTACCCGGCCGATGATCCGTGAACTTCTGACACACCTCATTGGACAGGCCAATGACTTTCGAGTAGTCCAGTGTATCGGGCAGGCGCGTCTCCTGCTGTGCTAGTGTCTTGTCGATATCCGCGCGCTGTCGATCGAGATAGCCAGCGTATTTTCCCTGGATTTCCACCTGCTCGACAACTGCGGGTGCTTCAGCGTCTTTGCCGGGCTCTGCTATTTCCAGCAACTTCGACAGGCGAATTTCTGGCATCTTCAACAGATCCGTCAAACGCTTTTCGCGTTCGAAACTCATGCCGGTGTCGGATTGCAATTGGACGGCCTGTGGGGTAGCTGGCCGTATCCATAAACCATGAATTCGGTCTTTCAAGCTATCAATGGCTTCGCGCTTTTCACTGTATGCCTGCCATCGCTGATTATTCACCAGACCCATCTGTCGGCCCATCTCTGTCAATCGAAGGTCGGCGTTGTCCTCACGTAGCAGCAGTCGGTATTCGGCCCGACTGGTGAACATGCGGTAGGGCTCGCGGGTACCACGGGTTATAAGATCATCAATAAGTACGCCGATATAGGCCTCATCACGCCGCGGAGTCCATGGCTCCAAAGCTGCTACCTTGCGTGCAGCATTCAAACCGGCAACCAGTCCTTGTGCGCCGGCCTCCTCATAACCTGTGGTGCCATTGATCTGTCCGGCGAAGAAAAGCCCTGCAACACTCTTGGTTTCCAGTGATGCACGCAAACCCCTTGGATCAAAATAGTCATATTCAATCGCGTAGCCCGGACGGGTAATATGCGCCTTCTCGAACCCGTAGATGGATTGCACATACTCGATCTGCACATCGAAAGGCAGGCTGGTGGAGATACCATTGGGGTAGACCTCATGCGTGCTCAGACCTTCTGGCTCGACAAAAATCTGGTGTGAATCCTTATCACTGAAACGCACCACCTTGTCTTCTATAGAAGGGCAATAACGCGGCCCTACACCCTCGATATCGCCTGAAAACAAGGGCGATCGATGCAAGGCATTGCGGATGATGTCGTGTGTTTTTGCGTTGGTGTGCGTGATATGACAATGCACCTGTCGAGGGTGATCTTTTACCGTGCCCAGGTAGGAAAACACCGGTCGTGGCTCATCGCCCGGCTGGGTTTGCAGAACATCGTAATTGATCGTTCGACCATCGATTCTTGGCGGTGTACCGGTTTTCAATCTACCAGTGTCAAACGGCATTTCGCGTAACCTTGCGGCCAGCGTCATGGCCGGTGGATCGCCTGCACGGCCGGCCGCCTGATTCGCTTCTCCGACGTGAATTTTGCCGGCAAGAAAGGTACCTACCGTAAGAACAACGGTATGGGCCGAAAAGCGCACGCCCATCTGCGTGATAACACCAGTCACCGTTGCCTGAGCCATGCCTGGCTCTGAGATCTCACTAAGGACAAGGTCATCTACCGCTTGCTGGAAGATACTGAGATTAGGCTGGTTTTCGAGGATCTGGCGAATGGCCGAGCGGTATAGCACTCTGTCCGATTGAGCGCGGGTTGCGCGTACTGCCGGGCCCTTGCGTGAATTGAGTGTACGGAAATGGATACCTGCCTTGTCGGCGGCTATGCCCATGGCACCACCCAGTGCGTCGATTTCTTTAACCAGGTGGCCTTTACCTATGCCGCCGATTGCCGGGTTGCAGCTCATTTGGCCTAGGGTGTCTATATTATGGGTGAGCAGTAACGTTGTTGCGCCCGTGCGCGCTGAGGCCAACGCAGCTTCTGTGCCAGCGTGGCCGCCGCCAACGACGATGACATCGTATTGAGTGGGGTACTGCATGGTGTTACTCGTAATATCCAACCTTTCTCCTAGTATAAACGCTGGCCAGCAAGAATTCATTGGCACAACTCTCACTAAAATGTCTGTCATGAACGCCTGCAGGAAAACTACGTGGATGATTTTCCCGTAGTCGCTCACCCTGCCCGAAACCTATCATGTGTCGTTGAGCGGACTATCTGTTTTTTGCAAGCGATTTAGGCCATCTAACTTGCATTGCTCAAGTTCGAAACAAGTGGCTCATTATTTGCATTGGACACACATATTCTGCTCATTAATCCACAACCGTAAAGCTATAATCCACAGTCACTTTGAACTACGCTAACTACAGCTTTGCAATGTTGAAGTTTGAATAACGGTTTGCAATGGAATGAGCCGCTGCCCTTAGAATTAAGCTAACAACAACAAAAATGCAGAGATAGAACATGACTCTGGTACAACACTTTGAATTTATTAGCAAACTCACGGTGGAGGCTTCTACGCCCAGCCCTGTCGGTCCGGCCGAGGAAAATCTGCTTGCAATGCAAGACTTGGACTTCCCCACACTTGCATCGACTCTTCTGCAAATAGAAGAGCCAAAAGCCCTCTTCATCGCATCAATATTCGATAGCGAATTCTATTCAAGTAGTTATTCCATAAATTCCATTTGTGCACGTGAACTATTTTTGCATTATCTGGAGATTGGGATTCGATGCAACTACAGCCCCTCAGCTGTTTTTGATCTAGAAACTGCACAGCGCTTACTGATGCAATCGCTGCATGTTGGTGACGACCCTGAAAACCACTTATCTCATTGCACTAAGGTTCACAAAGAATCTGCACCATGGAAACCTGACAACGACACGATATTTTCTAATATAGAAGACTCTTCATCATCAATCATGCTCTGGTGGTTGAATGAAGGATTTGACAGCATCGTGCCTAATGCTCTTTTTGATGAGATTTTCTATCAGCAGCAATATCCAGACATTGAAGAGTCCGGTATCAACCCCTACAGACACTACGCGATGCACGGCTCCAGAGAGAACCGTGCACCCTGTGCCTATCTAAACAATCACGGGATAAATTTACATACATATTTTCCTGACGAGCAATGGAACTTTGTGCAGTTTTTTCGTAGCCTTCCTGGCAATGTCACAGATGAATTTTCACAGCAAAAAAACCAGGATAATCTCCTCAGATTTTTTATGCCTGATTTGTATCGTTGTCAGTTGCAGTGCGTAGAATCAGTTCCAGAGGAAGCATTGTTTTCACACTTCATCATGATCGGTTGCAACCAGGGCAATAGACCGTCCGTTCTCTTTCACGAGCATTATTACATCGACCAAATTTCTAAAACGGATGTAGTTGACGACTCCTGGACTGTCGATACTGAAAGCCTGCCTATGCATGCTACTGAAAGTATGACATCCGGATCCTGTTCCCCATATTTTCACTGGTATTTTATTGGCAGCGATGTGGGAATTATTCCAACGCCATTATTCGATAACGAACACTACACAGATACTCACGTAGACATACGAAAAACTTGGAACGAACATCCGTTTTTTCACTATTTGCTGCATGGCGCAAAGGAAGGCTTTCGAAGCATATCGGTATATTTCGAATCGAAATATCGTTTTCGAAATTCGGTAGGCGCACTTTACCCCTACCCGATTCTTGACTACATACTGCATGGTCAATTCAACAATCTGAAACCTGCCAGCGGACTTGACTTAAGCCGTTTTTCTAACGACGACCCGTATCGAAACAGTCCGCTTGAACAGGCCGCCATACACTACAGGTCACGCAAATCTCGCCTTCACCATGGTGAGCTGGCACGCATGATTGAAAAATCAACTCACCTTGAACCACAATTGCTCAGACCTTATGGCGAGACCCACATACGCCACGCTCCTGTATTTCACCCGGATGTAGATCTGGTCACAACAATACGACAAGTAAAAGAATCGCTTTCAAAAAATCACTATGAATCCATCGTTCTAATTCCTCATTGCCGAAAGGCCGGTTCCGCCCGTGTAGCAGGTATCTTTTCGCAGATACTATCAGAACTTACGGCTACCGAAAATATACTCATCGTACTCACGGATCTTTCGAATTTTGAAATGCCTGACTGGTTTCCCAACGAAGTCGATGTTCTGGATTTTTCACAGCACGTTGAAGGCAGCACCACATCTTTCCGATCAAAATTACTTTTGGATCTCATCAGAGGCCTTTCTCCCAATCATCTTATTAACATTAACAGCAGGCTTGGGTGGGAGCTGACCAGTTCATACGCCAGGCAGTTGTCCAGCTGGATGAGCATCTATCTTTATTTATTCTGCTGGGATATAGATCACAAGGGAAACAAGGGAGGCTATCCAATCCAGTGGCTGCTACCCTCTTTCGACTACTGTAAACATGTATTCACTGATAGCCAGTTCCTGTCCGATGAAATAACGTCACGCTACTGCCTAACAGAGAAACAACGCTCAAAAGTGGTGACGCTCCACACTCCACCTGAGTCTACCCAGCAGAACTATATACCTGCGCTCGAGCTCAGATCTTACGCGAGAAACAAGCGACGCGTGTTCTGGTCTGGCCGAATGGATAAGCAAAAACGTATAGACATACTTTTTTCTATAGCCGAAAAGATGCCAGATGTTGAATTTCTTGTTTGGGGCCAACCTGTATTGAACGATAGTAAGATTCGAATAAATGATGCGCCGTTGAACATTAGCAGGATGGGAGAATTTGAGGATATTGATGATCTACCCATTGCTTCATGTGACTGTTTTCTATATACATCCGAATGGGATGGTATCCCTACTATTCTGATCGAATTGGCTGCTCGCGGATTGCCAATAGTCGCAAGCCAGGTGGGCGGTATTGGCGAGTTGATCAATAAGAAAACAGGTTGGCCCGTTGTAGATATAGAGAACACAAGCCTTTATGTACAAGCCATAAGCGAGATACTACAAGACTATACGGCAGCGTTGAAACGAGCAGAAAATTTACGAACGCACACTCTTCACAATTTCAACCGCAAAGAATATGAAAAGACTCTTGGTATAGCACTGCAAGGCACGGCCGGATAGAGAACGCCATGAAACAAAAAAACAATGAATTGAGTATATCGGCGATCATTACTGTTCATGCAGAAGGGTCACTTGCTGCCATATCGTATCAAAGCTTCAATGAAGCATGCTTATATGCAGAAGCGCGAGGAGTGTCTGTAGAGAGAATTCTCGTATTGGATAATCCCAGCGATCAAACCCAACGTGTATTTGACGCTCTGGAGGGAGTTGTCATTCTGGAAACTAATTATGGCGATCAAGGTCTGGTAAGAAACAAAGCTGTTAATACAGCCTCAGGTGACTTGATAGCGTTTTTGGATGGTGACGATTTATGGGGTGATAACTGGTTATATAAAGCACGGGAACATCTTCTCAACGAAGGCGAAAACGTCATTGCACATCCGGAATTCGGTTGGTTTTTCCAAGGGGTGTCCAGCGTTTTTATCAACACTGATCAAAGAGATCCAGTGTTCAAAGAGGACTTCTTAAGGTTTGGCAATTACTGGGATGCCATGTGCATGGCGTATCGCTCTCTTCATCTTGCAAATCCCTACTGCAAGAGAAGGATCTCTGATGGATTTGCTTTCGAGGACTGGCACTGGAATTGTCATACTATCAGCAATGGTGCTGAACACCACGTCGTCGCAGACACAATCCATTTCAAAAGGCGACGAAACAATTCCCAAACCTCTGAAGCGAGTGGCAACAATTCGCTAATGCCAAATACAGAACTGACGGATTATAGAAGACAAAGCTCCTGATTGACTATTACATTCTGTTTTACAACGATAAACAGACACACTCATCCCACACATTGGCTGGCCGAAATCCGGAACAACTGCGATTCTGGGCAGACTTGCCCACAACGCCGATCACTTGATCAGGTTTGGGATTCTATTTCCGTGATCGCTATGCAAATGAATGACGTCATGGTTCGGCGGACAGAAATCACTGGACCAACCAATCAAGGACGCCGCGACGGACACAACAAAGCCGGCTGCAGAACGCAGCTGGCTTTCTCAATAACTGTCGATTCATATTACGAAGGATTGTGCTGTATATGTGCTATTGCATTAACGTATTTTACGAAGACGGTGAGTTTCTACACGCAAGTGATTGCGGCCTTCAACCAAGAGTTCAGTATTAACCAGTTCCATATGAGCTGTCTCAATCCATTCCAGAAATTGTAAGTAACTGTGCGCCCCATTCGGGGGGAGATCGCTATCGGGTTTTGGCACGTGCATGTTTTTCAGACGTGTTTCAATTCTTAGTCGCTCATCACCACTGAACTTACTTTCATCGATTGATGATAACGTAATCAGCATTTCATCTTGACAAGCCTCAGCCAATAATAAGAATGCCTGACGTGCAAGGTCTGTTGGCAACCAATTTAGAAATCTGGTACAAACGACTATATCTGACTTCAGCTTTTTCGGCAGAAAATTTGTGGCATCCCCCAAAACCAACGTCAAGTCAGTGAGGCCATACGATTCAGCTTCTTTTTGGGTCTCTGTGAGCATATCAGCAGATCGATCCATTCCATACACTGACATATCAAATTCTTTGTACAAGCCAACGAATCGACCTGTGCCTACAGGCATATCCAACACCGTTTTTCCACGGTGTTCTACCAGAAATTCTTTGGTGATCTTGTGCTCCGCCTGCCAGCGAGCATTACCTTTACGTTGATTGTTATATTCAGATGCGCCTTTGCCTAAATAGCGACTTTTCAGGTGACCAATTCGATCTTCATCTACAGCACATTCAGCATTCATTTTGAACTCTCTTATTCGATTTAAGTTTATTTTGTACCAGTTTCTGGCAGTGGACGCGCGTACTGCACTTTCAAATGCTGAGTTCGATGAACGCAGCCATGACAATACGTGAGCTCCAATGGCGATCGCGTTAGCGATTGATCTAATTTCATAGGCTGACCTGACCGACGCAAGCTCGGTTTCTGGTATATCAGTCAGTTCATCGACAAATTTTGCATACAATATTGACTCAAGGCTCTCCAACTCAGTCATATCAGTCACATTGCTATGAAATACAATCCACGGTTGAACGATTCTTGCAGCATCACTGGCGACGCTGGCGATCTCCACTCTTGGCCAGTCTAGAAATAATGTGGAACTACTTCCAGGTACAAATCTTATATTCTGATGGTTAGCATCACCATGAGACATCGAAGTAGGGGATTTTTTATAGATTGAGCTAAGGTACGAACGCATATCATAAAATTCGTTCAGTAGATTTGCATCACCAGACATACCGAGCTCAATCAGTAAATCAGTGGTTTTTTTAATTGAGTGTTTAGGATAGGTTGAACCAATACCAGCTGATTTTATCAACCAATCCGGCAAGGTGTCCGGCTTTTTGTGAAAGTGGTTTGCAATCCTACCTGCAGCTGCCATCGCATTTTCCTTTTGATCCAAACTTTCGGCAACAACGGTATCTGGTACAAAATCCAATCTCAGTGTTACGGTTGAATCCTCTGACCATCGGATAGCTCGTGCTTCGGCGCAATCAACGCCAGGAATTTCATTAACACGATTGCGCAGTTCACTATAGAACAGTATTTCTTTGTAGTCTGAGGGAGCGGACCGATCGCTCGATATTTCAAATGTTTTCTCTAAGTATATGGCAGCATTTGCCGCGCCAGAGTTTCGTTGAAATACTCTCAATGACTGCGTGCGAGTTGAGTTAGATACCAGACTAAACTCGGATGTAATCTCTACAAGATCTGATGGTCGTTTAAATTCAGTAGATATTCCACACGAATTTATTTTTTCGACTACGTCTAGCATGCAGTAGTTACCTTTTCGATCCTATTTTGATTCTCACCAATTCATCAATTCAATTGACAAGCTTCACTCGAGTAAAGGCGAAGCAACTATTGCGCCAGCTGACAAAACAACAACCCCAACGGATCGCCCCCGACGTTTAGGCACGGTCGGAATACCCTTTACAAGGCACCCTCCGTACAGATCTGTGCTTGCGGAATTACCACGGCTCTTGCCTTGGACAGTAGCAGCGAAGCGTACGCTGGGCCAAGGGTGAACAACACGAGGCGTAAGCAACCACTCACGCGCAAGGCGATCGAACCTATCCCAGTTCATGTGCTTGACCGCTTTCTGGCTACGACGCCTTAGCGCCTTAAACCATATTCGGTTTAGTAAGAGTGACCACATTATCTGATGGTCATATTTTCACGCTAATTGATGGGTGGTTAGGAGCTTTCACTCTGCATGACGCTATTGTTTACTCAAATAAAATGATCAGAAATTGAGGGTTTTCCCTCAATTAATTTGAACCCCCTCACCAAGGTTTTGCTATGCTGTTGAACACAGCGAACAACAATAACGCACCTATACCTATAAGGTTTCTAATGAATATTATCGGCAGATTTAACGACGTCGAAAAGTGAGTGATCCTAACCAATTCTCTTTGCTATCTCCGCATTATTCTCTATTGCCGAAAATATTCTTTCCCACTCATCGTTATCGCCACGATTTGCTCTCACGTACGGAGCAAATCGGCTGATGGTAGCGACATAGTGGCTACCGTAATCACTCAGTGTTTCGTTTACTTTCTCAGGCTGCCTAACACGCACTTCAACTAAAACATGCTTTGAAGAGTAGTTTTTAATAGTCGACGCTAATTTCTCAATACTCATTGGGTCTATGCCGTTATTGGCTTTGATTAGATAAATAGAGCCTATTTCGGCCTGCAAGCGATCGATGAATCCTTTGCGTAGATAGTCGATCTTGGATTTTTCCTGCGCATGGATGTTATGTCTCTCAGTTTCTTCAACAATATAATTGAGCTTACCTTCAGTGTCCTTTTCCGATCTCATTTTTGTATGAAATGAAAATCCAGTACGGCCACAAATAACCATTCCGCGACTGAAAGGGGCAAGGTCAGCCTCGTTGTATATAGTCTGATTAGGGTCTGCAAAGAAATCAATCAATTTGTCGACCGGTGTTATAGACCAGCGAAAGAGACCGCCCTTTTCGAAATTTAGTTTCCGCAGGGCGAAACCTACTTCACAGTTGTCACCTAGACTCTCTATTCTTGCAAGGAATGTATTTGATATAGCTGGCAAGTGCAGGACGTCCGCGCAAGGGGTTCGCAGCTAAACTGCAGTAAATATGCCACCAATACCACAATCATATATTGCTGTATAAAAAGCAACAGAATCTAACCATGAAGCCTTGTCAACGGTAACCTTGGTTTGGTTTGGTTTGTCATTAAATTAATGAGTTATACCGCTTTGATACTTAACCTCATCTGTCACATTTCCACTGCTTACTGCCCAGTACCCCCGAGCCCACAGATGTTGGCCACAATTGCGACCTTTCTACGGCGCACTGAATGAAGCAGGCTAGACAATTCACATTGTGGCAAGTGATTGAAATCAGGCCACCTTTTTCAAAGGGTTAACGGGACAGTAGTGAACTTACAAGTTTATTGTCGTTTGGATAACGCACTTTACTTCAAGTTAGCGCTTTCCTACGCTACCCGTCTTTCAATATCATGCGGATTCTCTGCAGCACATTGATCGCCAATCCAGTGCCAAGTATCATCAATTCCTTGCTCAAAACCAATGTTCGGACTCCAGTTGAATGCATTTTTAGCTTTTGTGATATCCAATACAGACTTAGGGACGTCAAAGTCACGACCTGCAAGACGACGGATATTCATTTCCCGGCCTGTTATCTTGCGTATGGCTTCCACTACTTCGTTGATACTCTTGCCGGTACCAGAGCCTGCGTTAAAACAACCGTTTTCACTGGATTGAGCTGCCCGCACTGCTAACTGAGCAAGGTCCTTTACATGGATGTAGTCTCGAACAACTGACCCGTCGCCATAAATGTCAATGGTTTCCTGATGCGCTGTTTTCCACAAGAGAGCTCCCACCAAACCTTGGACCGAGTTGTAACATTGCCTTTCACCGTAAGGATTAGATGCACGCAACACGACATAGTCCAGGTTGTGCAGATGTTGAAACATATGAAGATAATTCTCTATAGCGACCTTCACAATGCCATAAGAGCTGATCGGATTCAAAGAATGTGTTTCTACAATAGGAATTTTATCAGGAACACCATAGACAGTTCCGCCGGATGAAAAATATACTAGCTTTTTTACATTGCTTTTTTGGATAATCTGAAAAAGTTTTATAGTATTTACAAGATTACTTTGGATATCCCACACAGGATCAGCATTGGATGTTGACGGGACAGTAGTACTTATCAAGTGAAAAACAACATCGATACCTTTGAGCGCATCTTCGATTAAACCCACATCCTCAAGATTGCCCTGTATACATTCAACTTCATTGAAACAATCAAGTAGAACCCTGGGTTTTCGCCGGTCATAGATCCTTACGCTGTGACCATCTGTTATCAGCGAGTCTACAAGGTGAGAGCCAATAAATCCGTTACCCCCTAACACCAGGCAATTCATGGGTAATACTCGATTAATGTTATCAATTTTATCTGCCTCTTCTAAAGTTAAAAAAAAAGCTACTCACTGGACATTAGTTGCAAAAAGCAGACCTTAAAAATCTAGTAATACTGCTTGATTTTGTGTAATTTACGGCATGGCTATTGCAAATCCAATAATCCAGACTCAAGTCGTTACCGGCTTATACTCAATCATGTCTTACGACAAGACTTACATCGAAGGTGGATTATGAAGAAAGTGATAGTGCTTGGCGGCGACGGCTTCTGTGGCTGGCCAACAAGCTTGAATTTGTCAAAACTAGGGCACGAGGTCGTTATAGTCGACAACCTGTCCAGACGTAACATTGACGTGGAACTTGGCGTCGAATCATTAACACCAATCTGTTCAATCGAAGAGCGAATACAGGCATGGAAAGAAGTAACCGGAAAAACCATCCGCTTTGAAAATCTGACAATAGGCTCTGATTTTGATGAGCTTCTGAATCTGATTAAAACTGAACAGCCAGATACAATCATTCACTTTGCAGAGCAACGCGCAGCGCCTTATTCGATGAAGTCTGCTCGGCACAAACGCTATACGGTTAACAACAATCTGAACGCCACGCACGACGTTCTGGCGGCCATCGTAGAATCCGGCCTTGATGTTCATCTGGTACACCTTGGGACCATGGGGGTCTATGGCTACGGTACGGCAGGAATGAAAATCCCTGAAGGATATCTGGACATTACGGTTAATCAGGATGGTCAGACTGCGGATCAAGAAATACTTTATCCAGCAAATCCTGGTTCGATTTACCACATGACTAAAACACAGGATCAGTTGTTCTTCCAGTTCTATAACAAGAACGATAAAGTTCGCATCACCGATCTGCACCAAGGTATTGTCTGGGGCACACAAACAGATGAAACAGAGCTTGATGATAGATTGATCAATCGGTTTGACTATGACGGGGATTTTGGTACCGTCCTTAATCGCTTTCTGATGCAATCGGCGGTCAATCATCCACTGACCGTTCACGGAACAGGAGGTCAGACACGCGCTTTTATTAACATCCGTGATACTTGCCGCTGTTTGGAATTGGCAGTAAGCAATCCGCCAGAGCATGGCGATCGGGTAAGCATCCTTAACCAAATGACAGAGACTCATCGCATCATTGATCTTGCAAAAATGATTATCAAACTGACAGGTGGTAAATTCCAGAATCTGGACAACCCGCGCAACGAGTCACCTGAAAACGACTTGTATGTTATTAACGACCAATTCCTTGCTCTGGGTCTTAAACCAATGAGGCTTGAGAACGGCCTACTCACAGAAATTACGCAGATAGCTGCTCGTTATGCCTCTAGATGCGATTTGAGCAAAATTCCTTGTCTTTCTCTATGGAGTAAGCAGAATACACAAACGGAAGTAGTCGAACAAGAGCTACCGATCGCTGCCTGACGAAGTATGGAAGTAATTTGTCATACAAGCCAGCTGGCTATGCGATGTAGCCAGCTGAAATTTTTGTAAATGTGTTGCGCCAATCTGAGCGCTCTATTAGTAAGAAGCTAACAGGCACGTATAGGTAAATTATTTAGCGAAGTGCACAAGATCAAGGGATGGATCTTGATGAATCGAAATTCGCAGAACTAAAAACTGCTTCATGCGTCAATCATTTACTGATCATTCAAGTTTCAACGCTCAGGCTAAAGACAACACCCACCTCCAACCGCGTATCATACGGATACTACTCAGGCTTGGCCTGTACCTCCCGGGAAAATTTTCAGGGCTATTCTGCTTGAACGTCTATGTCGGCACACTAGCTTCTATTACTACCCCTTATGGATAGCCAGCGTTGACCGATTCTACGAGCACCACCACAATTGAGCAATCAGCATGGGAAACGCTATGGCGTCTGTGGCCATTTCTTACTCCTTATCGTACTAGAGTACTGGTAGCTGCAGCTGCATTGTTGATTGCAGCTGGTGCAACACTTGCCATTCCACTGGCTTTCAGGCTGTTGATTGATCGCGGGTTTAGTGTGCCTGAAAGTATGAGCAGCATTGGAGAATCCGAAGTAAACGGTGTGTTTCTGACCCTGTTTGCTGTAGCGGTTTTACTGGCCCTGGCTACTGCCGTTCGTTTCTATTGTGTATCCTGGCTTGGAGACAGAATCACAGCTGATCTTCGCAAGCGAGTTTTCGCTCAAGTACTAAAGCAGGATCCGGTTTTTTTTGAAACCCTGAGGACCGGCGAAGTACAGTCGCGGCTTTCCAGCGACACCACCCTTATCCAATCTCTCATCGGCTCGAGCATATCTCTGGGGCTTCGAAACGTGTTGCTTTTCAGCGGCGCACTATTCTTGATGATCTGGTCAAGTCCTACGCTTGCCAGCATAATTGTGGGGCTTCTCATAACAGTGGTGCTACCTATTCTTATCGTGGGTAGGCGTGTACGTAAGTTATCGCGTGATTCTCAGGACAAACTGGCAGACTCTGGCGCTCTGGCTAACGAAACACTTAATGCCATGCAAACGGTGCAAAGCTATGTGCGAGAAGATTTGGAGGCGTCACGTTACGGCGATGCTGCCGATGCCGCGTTCGAAACCGCCTTACGACGAAATCGCAATCGCGCCTACCTGACGGCTCTTGCCATCACACTGGTGTTTGGCTCTATCGTTTTCGTTCTCTGGCTTGGTGCACAGTCAGTGATAGATGGTCGAATGACTCCTGGTTTGTTAACGCAGTTCATGTTGTACGCAGCCATTGTCGGCGGATCAACCGGCGCTCTGGCAGAGGTTATCGGTGATGTACAGCGCGCAGCGGGTGCCACCGAACGTCTCCTTGAACTTATGGATGCCGAACCAAGTATCAGATCTGGCAGGGAGTCTCTTGCACAAAGTACTCTGGATGGTGCATCGGTCAGTTTTCGCAACGTCAACTTCAGCTACCCGAGTCGTCCGGAAACCCAATCTTTGCAAAACGTCAGTTTTGACTTGCAGCCGGGGAAAACTATTGCACTGGTCGGACCTTCAGGGGCCGGCAAGACGACAGTACTGCAACTGCTGTTGCGCTTCTACGACCAGCAGTCTGGCAGTATTACTCTCAATAACACACCTATTAATGAGCTTACGCTGGATAACTTGCGACAAGCAATAGGTCTGGTATCACAGGAAAGCGTCGTCTTTTCTGAAAATGTCAGCAATAACATCCGTTATGGAAACCCGGAGGCTACCAAGGCGCAGATAAGACAAGCTGCCGAAGATGCTCAGGCACTGGAATTCATAGAAAAACTCCCTGAAGGCTTTGATACCTATCTTGGGGAGCGAGGTGTCCGTTTATCAGGTGGTCAACGACAACGGCTATCTATAGCACGTGCCCTGTTAAAAAACCCTCCACTCCTGTTGTTGGATGAGGCCACTAGTGCGTTGGATGCTGAGAGCGAATCAAAAGTGCAAAAGGCACTAGACAGCGCAATGAGTGGACGAACCACATTAGTCATTGCGCATCGTCTGGCTACCATCGTTAATGCTGATCAGATTGTTGTACTGGATCAAGGGCAAGTGGTGGATCGAGGTACGCACCAGCAATTACTGGCCAATGGCGGGCTTTATGCAAAGCTTGCAGCCATGCAGTTTGGTTTGAGTGAAAGCAACGCAGATCAGATACCGTCGTAGCGACGTATTCATTGTTCGTTATACCATCATGCTCTCGTACGATGGGGAGCGGCATTAGCGGTTAATAAGAGCGGCTAGGTATTTACTGACTCCAACGTATAGCGCTCTGATTCTTTACTATTTTATTTACCGATACAAAATGTAGAAAAAATCTCACCCAACAAATCTTCGCTGTCGAATCTCCCGGTGATTAACTCAAGAGATTGCTGAGCGAGTTTTAATTCTTCAGCAGCAAGCTCTGGCATAACGTTCTCTTTCAGCCTTGACAATGCAGCATCAGTTGACTGAC
>Ga0209187_1001615_pt1 | contig 24972 bp, 19 predicted proteins | sample BantaG_FD_187430 | JGI IMG/M metagenome (GOLD analysis project Ga0209187, IMG submission 187430) | Marine algal microbial communities from Bantry Bay, Ireland - BantryBay_4 metaG (SPAdes) (version 2) | ecosystem: Host-associated > Algae > Red algae > Unclassified | place: Bantry Bay, Ireland...
GATACCCATACGGTTTCATCATCATCAACATAAATAGAACCAGCCCAACTTTTGAAATCCCTGCCTTTTTCGATGGTAAGTACTTTTGAGTATTGTATGGCCTCAATTTCTGGATTAGTTGATTGGCCATAGAGAGCTGATAAGCTTATTAGGGCTAACAAGATAATACTACTAATATGACAGACTGTTTTATACTTCAATCTTCAGCAATTAGGATAAATTTGTTATAGCATTTAAAACATCTTCTTTCTTTCTTCTTGATACCGGAAGGGATACTCCTCCTTTTAGTATGAGCTCACCTCCATCGAGATTTGAGAATCTCTTTACATAATTAAGATTTGCAGTATATGACTTATGTACCCTTAAAAATCCGTCTGGTTTTAGTTTCTTCTCGATTTCGGATAGGGTTTTGCTAACTACTATTTTGCGTTCATCAGTTGTATAAATATAAGTGTAGTTAGAACTAGCCTGACAGTATACGATTTCTTCCATAGTCAAGACTTCAATTCCATCTGCAGAGTGCACCATGAATCGATTCGAATTGGTAGGCTTATCAAGATCCTGCAAAAGACTTTGCAAATCTTTCTGTTCAAAATTTTTCTCCTTGGTTTTGATTTTTTCGATGCACTCAATCAAATCATCTTTGTCGACTGGCTTTAATAGATAGTCTAGCGCTTGTACTTTAAATGCTTGGATGGCATATTGATCATAAGCGGTCACAAAAACAACTAAGAAATTTACCTTGCCTCCAAGACATTCTAGCAATTCAAATCCATTCATCCAAGGCATTTCTATGTCTAGAAATACGAGATCTGGATTCAAGGCATTTATCTGAGCAAGTCCTTCTTTAGCGGAGCTGCATTCTGCTATAACTTCGATATTTGAACAATACATCTCTAATTTTTTGGACATAGCCTTGAGAGCACTTATTTCATCATCTATCAGTAGGGCTCTAATCATAATTTTGGTTTGTTCTATTATAAGTTATGGATTAATGGTACTAAATTATAGCAATTCAGATTATTCATGGTAATATCAGATTAATTTAGTTCCTAAGAGACTTGAAACTAAAACAATGAGTATTTGGTTATAATAAATTAGTTATCGGTATAAGGTATAGATAATGGCATATCATAAGGTATTGAGACAGTTCAATTTTACTCTGGGTTATGTAGAGTTTAGTCTTGTATATTTAATAGACTAATAATTGTGATATACAATAGGCTCACCCAAAACAAGAAAGACCCAGCGATATAAAATCGCCAGGTCAATTCTGGGGTGGAAGACGGGATTCGAACCCGCGACCCTCGGTACCACAAACCGATGCTCTAACCAACTGAGCTACAACCACCATGTTTCTTTTAAGAAAGAAGGCAAATATATAACATTCTCACAAAAGGATACAAATCCATTTAAATATTTTTTATTCTACTGGATCTGACTTTAAAGTGAATGTTCTTTTTACTGGGTTTAGTGGGGTGTCTATCTTATTTCCCTTTTTATCTACAAGAGTCAATTCCACAGTATTTTCTCCCATCGGTAGTCCTTCAATGAAATAAGGCTGCCATTTGTTAAGTAAATGTATCTCGCCATTGATATCCGCTTTTACCATAAAGTTTCTACCTAGGTCTGCATTCTTTAGATAGAAATCTAACATGATCTTTTCAGTATCTTTCTTGCCTATATAAGTACCTTTCGGTCTACTGTAAAATAGCATTGGTAGTTTAATATCCTCAGATCCAATCATTTTACCTCCTTTGATCTTTACTTTTTTGGCAATATTAGCTTGATCTGTCTTAATACTTTCATGATAAGATCTAGATAAGAATGCTAGTGTGTGATAGTCACCATCAGCCATCTCAGCCTCGAATGAATCGGTGTACTTTGCTAAATATGGAGCATTGTCGATGATCATATGAATGTGCTGACCTTTCGCAGAGTTAGCGCACATCTTTTGAGGTGCATCTGGTGTCTGAGCGCCCAGTTTATATTTGTCTCCTTCCACCTTGAAGCTTAGGGTTCCATTGTCATACTTCATATTTGACAACTTGGCATCTTCAAATCCAGGGGAATTGGGAAATGGACTTATGCTGTATTTATTCGGTGTTTTACGTTCTTTTTGCTCGGTGTTGTTCACTTTTTTATCATCTACTTCTGTGCTATTTGCAGTATCAGAGCCACACATCATAAGACTGAATGCAAAGGCGCCTAGCAATAAATACTTCATCATTTTGATTTCTTTTTGATTACTTAATACTCAAAGATACTTGTATTAGCCTGAATTACAATATAACCTTTTCATTATTTGAGGATTAATGTTCATATGTATGCAGGATCAAACGCGCCAAAGGGAGAAGCGATATGATGTGCGAGTCAGACCTCATGAAGGTGGGGCAGGTGAAGGATGAGCGAATGAGCGAATACTAGCATGCCCCGTTTACCTGAATAGGTTTGAAACGTGCAGCATACAAGCGGATCACTTTATTTAGGCGCCCAAATTATCTCCTTATTGGCACATAACTGACCTAAGTGAATCATTTAACAAGTTACGCGCAACATATTAGGACTCATTCACATATATAAAGTGTACCGAATTCTAATAAATCAATATGAATCTCTGCCTTTGCAGCCGACATAGTACATCAATAATAGTCCTTTTGATATGCTTCGTTTGGCCTTTTTTCTTTTCATGCCACAACCATGGTGGCGACCTAAAGATCAGCCAAGGGAACAAGGTTAGGCAAGAAGCTCATTCCAAATACAATATTTTTGCAGTTGCTGAAGAGGTCGACCTTGACACGGAATCGAATGGTAGATGGTCTCAACCAAATGAATCTGGAAGAGTAGAGTGGTCTATGCAAATTAAAGAAGAGGCAGCTTCTTTGAATTTTGGCTTTAGAGAATTTGTATTGCCTCCATCTGCGAAACTTCTTATCTGCGATAGTGCAAATAAAAACTGTCAGGAATTTGGTGCTACTAAAAGTACTAAACATCATTTTGAAATGTGGACGCCCATATTAAAAGGTGGGCTAGCCCATTTTAAACTCTCCTTGGATCAAGATGAAAGAGATCTTTTACGTTTTCGGATATCAACTATCAATAAAGGTCTAAAGCGAGAGGATGTCTTACGGGCGAGCAGTCAGGATTGCTTGATTGATGTGCTGTGTGCAGATGAATTTCCGCAGATTGAGAATTGGAATAGCGAAATACAATCAGTGGGTTTAATATCTATAGAGGGTACTAGACTTTGTACTGGTGTGCTTCTGAATAACGTACGACAGGATTTTACTCCGTATTTTTTGACAGCAAGACACTGTGGGATTACGGCTGAGAACGCAGCTAGTGTAGTGGTGCATTGGAATTATGAAAATACAATTTGTCGGTTTGGCAAAGAAAATAATGAAAATGAAGGTGATGGGAGTTTGGCTACATTCAATAGTGGTGCAACTTTTTTGGCCGATTTGCAGAGATCTGATTTCACCTTATTGCAATTGAATGAAGATGTAGTAGACGATGCAAACGCTTACTTTGCTGGATGGAGTGCAAGCGCTGAATCACCAATAGACGTAACGACTATACATCACGCAAATACTGAAGAAAAGAGAATCACTTTTGGCAGTGGAAAAACTTCTATAACTAGACATTTCGGCCAAGATGTTGATACGAAATTGGATCACATCAAAGTGAGCTCATGGGAGGTATCTAGCACTTCCGGAGGATCATCAGGCGCGCCATTATTCGATGCAAATCATAGGGTAGTCGGTCAGTTGCATGGCGGACTCGCTGCTTGCGGTAATGAAGAATCGGATTGGTTTGGACGTTTTCATACGAGCTGGGAAGGTGATTCTATACCTGAGCGTCAACTTAGAGCCTGGCTAGATCCTGATGGGTCTGGCTTGCAAGAGTTAGATGGAGTATGGAATGAGATTGGCCAATTGGCTTTACAAATATCAATTCTACAATTAAATGATCTAATCTGTGCAGGCGATGAGACAGCAAGCATTCAAATAAATATTGCGAATGGTAACGGACCATTTAGATACAGCATAGATGGCGGAGAAAACTTTCAGACTGAAAACGTATTTGATGACTTGGGCGGTGGGGTGTATTCTGTATTAGTAAGAGATGCTAATGATAATACCTCTGCTATTGTTCCCTTTTTTATTAGTGACCCTGACGAAATTCAGATCAATTTTACGCAGGTATACAATCAACTTTCGCTGGAAGTGATAGGAGGGGTAGCACCATACTTGTTTACTTACAATGGAGATATCACTTTCGACTCCACATTTAATAATGTTCCCCAAGGGAATAACACCTTTAGCCTGATCGATGCCAATGGCTGTTCGGTGGAGGCTAGTATAGAATTGAGCTATAACGAATTTCAGAGCCAACTTGAAATATCAAAGCCTATAAGCTGTCATGATGCAGAGGATGGTGAGGTTGTCATTCAGCATACGGGTACAGTAGGTCCTTATAAATATCAGCTCAACAATGGTCCAGTCAGTGAAAGCAATCGCTTTGCAAATTTACGACCAGGAAATTATTCTGGAAGAGTGATAGATAGCCTAGGTAATATTGCAGTAACTGTAGTGATAGAATTAGCTGCTCCTGAACTATTAGGAGCCGACCTACTACAGGTAGAAGAGAATATAATTGTGCAAGTTAATGGGGGAGTTGCTCCTTATACATTCAGTTACAACAATAATAAATTTGTGGAATCCAATCAGTTTTCGGTAGCAGATGGAATAGGGGTAATTATTGTAAAAGATTCTAATAACTGCGAAATTGAGATCGTAAATACCATAACATCTCTTGATACTGGAGTATCTCAGTATGAGCTTGATTTGTATCCTAATCCTAGTACTGGAATAATTTGGTTGAAAGATGCCCACAATATTTTAAATTTTCTTGTCATAAATACGCAAGGCAAGGTGGTGAAATCAGGGAAGTTTTCTAAAAATAATTCCGATGTGCAATTTTTGGAAATAACTAACCTGGGCAGTGGTATATATTATTTTCGAGCTAATATGCGAGATGGTAAGGCTAAGGTCCTGAAATTCATCATTATATGAAGAATTTATCAAGAGGGAATAATGAAATAAATTTTATATATTATGTTTACTTTTATCGAAGTATACATTACATTTGCAGTCGCTAATAACAAGCAAGAAACTATAGGAAGAGTGGCAGAGCTGGTTTAATGCACCGGTCTTGAAAACCGACGTACGGCGACGTACCGGGGGTTCGAATCCCTCCTCTTCCGCAAAAGGTCTCATTCGTAATGAATGAGGCCTTTTTTTTTTTAGTTGTGAACACAGAGTATGTTTGCCGTACTGGCAGTGGCGAAACCACCTGAGGAATCTTAGCATCTATAACATGCACAAGATACCTAAGAAGGAAAACAGGATGCTTAGGACAAAGTAGATTAACGGAAGGTCTCGAAAATCCATCAGCGAAACACTTTGTGAATTGAAGCAAAGTAACTCTCAACTCTTAGTTCTTAAACCTAAGCTCTCAACTTTTAACTTTTAACTTTTAACTTTTAACTCCCTTCAACTCCCTTTTACTATTTTCTGCTGATGATTAATGGACTCTTGATGTATGGCCTTAAAAACACGTAGCACAAACTCCTCACTAAGTCCTACAGTCTCTCCTTCTAAAATCATCTTGCCCAAAATCTCATTCCATCTTTTGGATTGTAGTACAGCTACATTTTTCTCCTTTTTGAGCGCACCGATTTCATCAGAAATTTTCATTCTTTTGCCCAAGGTATCTATCAAGGTATTATCCGCGATATCGATCTGCGCTCTTAAGTTACTCATCCTGTCTTGATATTCAGTTTCTTCGTTAGAGACTTTTCTAATTTTCAAATCCTCCATCATTTGTATCAAAGTGTCAGGGGTGATCTGCTGTGCAGCATCGCTCCATGCATTGTCTGGATCAAAGTGTGTCTCGATCATCAAGCCATCGAAATTTAAATCTAATGCCATCTGAGAAACATCAAAGATCATGTCTCGCTTGCCTGTGATATGTGAAGGGTCATTGATCAAAGGAATATCGGGAAACTTGTTTTGAAACTCAATCGCAATTTGCCATTCTGGTATGTTTCTATACTTAGATTTTTCATAAGTAGAAAAACCTCTGTGTATAGCACCCAGTTTTTCTATGCCTGCTTTTTTAAGACGTTCGATACCACCTAACCACAAACCAAGATCAGGGTTAATAGGATTTTTTACCATGATAACCTTGTCCGTGTCCTCTAGGGCGTCTGCTAATTCCTGCATGATAAATGGGCTTACCGTAGTTCTCGCTCCGATCCATAAAAGATCAATGTCATGCTCAAGCGCAAGTTTGACGTGATTTCTATTGGCGACTTCGGTGGCTGTTTTCAATCCTGTTTCTGATTTTACCTTTTGTAGCCATTTTAAACCAAGAGCACCCACGCCTTCAAAGTTTCCTGGACGAGTTCTAGGTTTCCATATACCCGCCCTATAGAAATTTACATCTGTATCCTTTAACTGATGTGCTATTTTTAATACCTGTTCTTCTGTCTCAGCACTGCAAGGTCCAGCAATTACCAGTGGATGATCCAGTCCCATATTTTCTAACCAATTTCCCATGTCATTTTATTTTTTATTCGCGGGTATTCCCTTTAAAATCTCTTTTATTCTATTTGTATTATTCATAACGTTATAAATGCCTTGATAGTCATCAGAATCTAGCATTTCCTTGAATTCTGTAAGATTGTGAATGTACTCATTAAGAGAGTCCAAGACGTGCTCCTTGTTCAGTCTGAAAATAGGTGTCCACATAGCAGGTGAACTCTTAGCCAATCTCACTGTGCTTTCAAAACCACTACCTGCCATGTCAAATATATTTCTTTCATTATGCTCTTTCTCTATTACTGTTTTTCCAAGCATGAATGAGCTGATATGAGACAAATGGGAAACATAAGCAATCTGTTTATCATGAATCTCTGGATCCATGTATCTGATCCGCATACCCAATACCTTGAAGATATCTAATGCAAGCTCCAATAAGCTGGGTTCCGTTTTATCACTTTCACAAATGATGTTGGTTTTATCTTGGTATAAGCCAGCCAATGCAGCAGATGGACCAGAGAACTCTGTACCCGCTATTGGGTGACAGGCTACGAAGTTTTTTCTTCGTGCATGGCTGGCTACCTTTTTACAAATCTTTGCTTTGGTACTACCTGTATCTAAGACTATACATTGCTCATGGATTGCATCTAATATCATTGGTAGCTCGCTAATAATGGCATCTACTGGAATGGAAAGTATGACTAGATCAGCCTGACCTAAGTCTTCGTGAGTAGCAGTCTCGTCTATGAGACCCAGCTTCATCGCCTGCTCTAGATGTGATTGATTTTGATCAATTCCAAAGAACTGAGCTTGTGGTCTAGCCACTCTTAGGTCTTTAATAAAAGAACCTCCAATCAATCCAATGCCTACTGCGAATACCTTCATATCTTTTGATTATAGTCTTGCAATAGCTTCTTTAATTAGTGATTCCTCGACGCATAAAGAGAATCTGATATACCCCTCGCCGTTTGATCCAAAGATAGTTCCATGGGCTACAAAAATGCTATGTTCATGCAGTAACCGATCTATAAATTCCGACGCTGATCCAGCACTTGCGGGTAGCTTCGCCCATACGAATAAGCCTTGCGTATTTTTATCATAGGTACATTGAAGATGGTCTACCAGTTGATGAACTAACGCTCGTCTTTTAGAATATACGGAGTTGATACTCTCAAACCAATCTTTCTCAACTTGTAGTGCAGCCACAGCGCCCATCTGTATGCCGTAAAACATGCCAGAATCCATATTGCTTTTGACTTTCAAGATGGACTGCATATATGACGCTTGACCTACCGCCATGCCCACTCTCCAACCAGCCATATTGAATGATTTACTCAACGAGTTTAACTCTATCGCGCATTCCATAGCACCTGACACCTCCAATATACTTGTAGGATTATTATTGAGAATGAAACTATAGGGATTGTCGTTGACTACTAATATATTTTGGCGTTTAGCAAACGCAACAATTTTCGTGAGCTGCTCAATGCTGGCAGCAGTACCTGTGGGCATATGTGGATAGTTGATCCACATAAGTTTCACCTTGCTTAGATCTTCTTTTTCTAATTTTTCTAAATTAGGAAACCAGTTTTGATCTTCGGTGAGATCATAATATCTTGGTTTAGCTTGCACTAGTTTGGTAACCGAAGTATAAGTTGGATAACCAGGATTTGGAATCAATACTTCATCATCCTGATTCAAGAACGCTAGACTGATATGCATAATAGCCTCTTTCGAGCCCATCATAGGCAATATTTGCGACCCTGCATCTAAAGTTACATTGTACCATTTAGTATAAAAGTTAGCGATGGCGGATCTCAAAACTGGTAGACCTTTATAGCTTTGATATTGATGTGCATGAGGATCATGTATAGCTTGTCTGAGACTCTCCAGCACTGATTCTGGTGGGGCTAGATCAGGACTTCCGATACCCATATTGATAATGGGTTTACCCTGAGCCTCCAAGTCTCTTACCTCGGCTAACTTTTTTGAAAAGTAATATTCTTGAACGGATTCTAATCTTGCAGCTGTCTCTATCATAGCTTTGCATTTTTATATTCACCCAATACTATAAAATCTTGAGCCATAATTTCTAAGAGTAACTCCGCCTTTTTAAAATGTGCATACGCTTCGAAAGTGACATCGACAAAGAAGGCATATTTCCATGGAGTATTCAGCACAGGTAAAGATTGGATTTTGGTGAGGTTGAGTTGACAGTCGCTCATCACATTCAGGATTGCAGCAAGACTGCCTCTCTTATGATCTGCAATGAATCTTAGGGAAGCTTTATCTATTTGGGATGCGTCTTTTTTCTTATCTTCTTTACTTACAAAGAAAAAACGTGTCTCATTATTATTTGTAGTCTCTATACATTCTGCAATGATCTCCAAGTCGTATAAATTTGCAGCTATTTTCGGGGCTAGTGCTCCGATATGTTTGAGATTTTTATCCTGAATTCTCTTCGAAGTAGCAGCTGTATCAACATCTGCAACAAGGCGGATTTTAGGATAATTTTTAAAGAAATCTGCACATTGTAGCAGAGCCATTGGATGCGAATGTACTTCTTTAATATCATCAAGTCTACTTCCTTTGCAAGCCATTAGATTGTGATGAATATCTAGGTAAGACTCTCCATTGATATGAAGCTTATTATCATATATCAAATTGTAATTTGGAATGATAGAACCGGCGATTGAATTTTCGATAGCCATGATGCCTTGATCGGCATGACCTAGTATTATTTTAGAAACTAAATTACTAAATGAATCACACTCTACTAGCTGTACTTCATCACCATAGGTATTAAGGGCCACCTGATAGTGGTTAGATCCTTTAATACCTTGTATAGCAATCTTTTTATTCATATTATTAATAGTATAGGCAAAAAAAAAGTCCCGCATTTTGCGAGACTAATATTTTTATCATTTAAACAATAAACTATAAAGGTCCCGCAAATCTATCACAGAAAAAATAAAAGAAACAGAAACCGTTAAAATTGTATTGTTGATTCATTTTTAAGATTTAAAGAAACAATGTAAGTAAATTTTCTATTCTATGCCTGATTAGCATTACAAATCATTAATTTTTCTCCATTTATTTTGCTGACGGCATTGGTGAGTAATGATATATCAGGTTTATTGATCAAATCACAATTAATGTGAATTTTATTCCACTTTCATGAACCTTAATAATTACATTTATGGGTAATTCAAGATTTATTACAATTAGACTTTTCAAATGAATAAAACAGTAGCATCTGCAGCGGAGGCGATTAAGGGTATTCAAGATGATATGACGATCATGTTGGGTGGCTTCGGTCTCTGCGGTATTCCCGAAAATTGTATCCAAGCACTAGTTAAATTAGGTGTCAAAAATTTGACGTGCATTTCTAATAATGCAGGCGTTGATGACTTTGGTCTTGGCTTACTTTTACAAAAGAGACAGATAAAGAAGATGATATCCTCTTATGTAGGAGAGAATGATGAGTTCGAACGTCAGATGCTTTCTGGAGAATTGGAGGTAGATCTTATTCCTCAGGGATCATTAGCAAGTAGATGCCAAGCTGGAGGAGCGGGGGTACCTGCATTCTATACGCCTGCTGGATACGGTACGGAGGTAGCGGCAGGGAAGGAGGTGCGCTATTTTGATGGCAAGCCTCACATCTTAGAGTCGGCACTCACCGCTGATTTTGCCATTGTAAAAGCATGGAAAGGCGATCGTTTTGGGAACCTGATGTATAAGGGTACAGCAAGAAATTTTAATCCAGTCATGGCGATGGCGGGTAAGATTACCATTGCCGAAGTAGAAGAATTAGTAGAGCCTGAAGACTTGGATCCCAACTTTATACATACGCCAGGTATTTTCATTCAGCGTATTTTCCAAGGGGCTACATTCGAGAAAAGAATCGAACAAAGAACCGTTAGAACTAAGAACGCTTAACCCTCAGAATTAAAAATTATGTTAGATAAAATAGGTATAGCAAAACGCATCTCTCAAGAAGTTAAGGATGGTTGGTACGTTAATCTAGGGATCGGTATTCCGACTTTAGTGGCTAATTATGTATCTCCTGAGCTTACCGTAGAGTTCCAATCTGAAAATGGTATTTTAGGCATGGGTCCTTTTCCATTTGAAGGTGAAGAGGACGCAGATTATATCAATGCGGGTAAACAAACTGTAACTATTAAGCCAGGCGGTAGCATATTTGATTCCGCGACTAGCTTTGCTATGATTCGTGGAAAGCACATTCAAATGACTGTACTGGGTGCTATGGAAGTTGCTGAGAATGGAGATATTGCCAATTGGAAGATTCCTGGCAAGATGGTCAAAGGTATGGGCGGTGCGATGGATTTGGTCGCCTCTTCTGACAATATTATTGTGGCTATGATGCATACCAATAAAAGAGGCGCATCTAAGCTCCTCAAGCGTTGTTCTTTACCGCTGACTGGTGTAGCCTGTGTTCGTAAGGTAGTGACAAATTTGGCAGTCTTAGAGATCGATGAGCGAGGTTTTGTTTTAAAAGAAAGAGCTCCAGGTGTCAGCGTTGAAGATATCCAAAATGCTACGGAAGGTACCTTAATCGTGGAAGGTGACATTCAAGAGATGAAATTATAATAGTTGGAGTCAGAAGTATGCAATGTAAGCCTGAAAGCTTGCACTATTGGCTAGAAGTAGGAAATTGTTTTGGGCATGCCTCTGCATCAGCTAATGCTACACACTTGATCTACGCACTTTAGCTGCCACAGAGTCGGGTCATTCGCTACTACTCGGCAGCCATATCAGGCATGAGCCTATACCGCTATCTTGTCTCTTCTCGTTCCTCGTCGAGCCATCGCTATCGGATAGTTCATTGCCAGCTCTGACTACCTCATACCGCTACTACCCCTCATGCGGAAAGAAAAACAACAAAAAAAGCCAAATTGAAGAATTCAATCTCCAATTTGGCTTTCACTATTAAACTTTAATCAAAGCTTATTCAAATACTACTTTCGAAGTTTGAATTCCTTCTTCAAAAATAGCTTTAATGATATATATACCGTTCGCTAATCCATTTCTTTCAATGTTAAAGCTATTGGTATTAAGGTTACTGAAATTTCTCAACATTTTACCATCCATACTATAAATTTCAAGATTGCCGATCATGAAATCAGCATCAGTAGAAATATAGATAGATTGACTTGCTGGGTTAGGAGATATTATCATACCTGCATCTACTAGGATTTCATCAGTACTAGTATCCAAAAAGTTGGCAGCGCACGGAAGTTCAAGTGCTACGCAAGCTCTAGGTAATACGTATGAGAAAATATCAGCAATATTGGCTCTTGCTTTTTCAGCAGATTGATTCTCATTCAAAAGTTCACCATTTGAATCAAAAGTTCCGCCACTAGGGTGAGGAAGCATATTCCAAGGAGCACCCATACCAGGTCCATTTGCTGGACTTGGTGCATTTGGATCCCACCAATCGATCACAACCCCTTCATCAATACCATTAGAATTAACGGGTTTTATCCAAGGAAAAACGCCTTCGTAATAAGGATGACCAGCGGTAGCAGAGTTACCTATGGCTTCTTGGGTTATAGCATCTGTAAAAATTGCATCTTTCCACATTGCATTTAACCCAGCAGATTCTTGAGCCTCACCGATCAGTTGGGCACCTTGTACTCTGACAACTGGTTCTTGAGTGGTAGGTACAACCAATACTGCGTCTTCATAAGGTGCAAATTGATCAAAAGCAGATTGAATAGAGATAGTAGGTGTAGTATTGTCGTTTAGCCAGCTAATATCTCCTAATGCACCACCGACATTAACTTGCAATGCGAAGCTATTATCGACGCCAGCAAAATTCACATAATTGGTTGTATCTCCAGGTGGAAGTCCAAACCCAGCGGATGAGCCGTCTGCAGGAGTTACAGTCAGTACCTCACCATTTATGTCACCATGAAATGCTTCTATTACCATTGGTGTATCTGGAATACCATCTTGTCCTTGCATTCCGTCAGCTGGTGATCCAATAAAAAGATCAAGAACGAATTTTGCTGGACCATTTGTTGTTCCAGGGATTTCATTGTAATCACTTAAACCAACAGTTCCTAAAGTAAGGTAACCACCAGTGCCATTACCCCACATAGTGATCTTGTCAGGATCAATTCCCCAAGTGTCCATATTTGATCTCATATACCTGACAGCATTCCTTCCATCTTGAACACCTCTATAAGCGGCCTGAATTAGACCTACTGCTCTTTCTGGTTGAGAACCCGCAAGTGGGTTCCAACCTGCTCTGTAGTCTACAGAAGCAGCAACATAACCTCTTCTCGCTAGCTGTGTGCACATTTCAACCATTGCCGAATCACGTAAGGTGCCAGATATTTGTCCATTGACAACATTTGGTAAGAAGTTACCGGTGTGAAACATCAAGACTAAAGGTCTATCTACTTCAGTATCCCCAGCAGGCTCATAAACATCCATAATTAAAGGTTGCGGCACAATTTCTCCTTCTTGAGCAATAAACAATATCGTACCATTGGTACCATATACTACATTTTGTGTAACAGTAACGTCAGTAAAGACCTCGTCTAAGTATCTGTCTTGGCTCATTAAGACACTTGATGTCACTGATAAAATAAATAAAAAGGTGTATAACTTTTTCATAGAATATTGATTAGTTAATTAATATATTTAGTAATTGAATTTATTTAGGTTCATATGTCCATGTTAGGTAGGCAAGTCTACCGATTCTTGGACCCCCATATGTTTGGAAATTTTTATTATTTAAAAGGTTTGATGCTCCAAGCTTAATAACACTACTAATTTTTGGTATTCCTATATTGATTTGTGCATCAAGAAGATCATAGGTAGGTATAAATCCAGTGAATTGAGGCGATCCCTCAAACAAAAATCCCTCAATCCATTTATAGCTAATGTTAAATGCTAAATTTCTAATTTTTCTTTGCCCTAGATTCATAGTCAAGTTTCTACCAGAAAATCCAATATTGAATTTATGTTCAGGCGTATTAAATGCAGGTATAATTGGATCATCCTCTTCGATTTGATTTAGTTTGTTCCAAGAATAGTTACCGTTCAAAGCAAAATTACTGTCTAGGTAATAATTTAGCCCTATCGAAAATCCTTGGGTTGTAACTTTGGTTTCAGAGTTCGCGGCGTATCTAAATGCTTCTACATTTTCAATATTAATGTTCCCATTTTGCAATGTATAATCTAAGTCCACCCCAACCTGAAATCCTATAAAATTTGTATAAAAACTATAGTAGTATCCAGCGTCCACATATAACTTGTTGAATAAGGTTGTTCTGTAGCCAAGCTCAAAAGTTTTAACTTCTTCAGGGCGAATAGGGTTAATATTGAACGTGTCCAGCATAGACGGCATCCTGGTGTCGAAAAAGTCTCCAACAGATTCTACAGTTACTAAATCTTGAACCCCATTTAAATTACCTGCTAGTGTAGCTCTACCAACATCTAATAATAGGTATTGGTCAGATAATGTAGGATTTCGAATAGCAGATGAAAATGAAGCTCTGAAAAAATTATTTTGTGATGGTGTATAGACAATTGATCCAGCAGGAGAAAACAAAACATCAAAGTTTTCATTTTTATCTACACGCATAGCATAGCTAACTTTTATTTTTTTATCCAACAAGGATTTTTCAGCTCCTATATATGCACCTACTTCAGAATTAGTTATTTTTACACCAGCGGTATCTGAAAAAACAGTTCCACGGGTATCTGGTGCATAAAGACGATAATTTGATCCCACTGTAATTTTGTCTATCCAATATGGATTAAATGTATACTCACCGTGAACATGATAAAGGGAAGAATTATCGAAAAATCTAGTCCCACCTTCACTCCTCAAACTAGATGAAATATTATCAAACTCTTCATCAAATCTATCCGTGCCAGGTTCAAAAAATTGTTGAATAAGCGTTGAGGATCCTCTTCTAACTGTATCTGCATAGTTTTGAGCATCAGAATGCCACAGGATTAAATTATCTTTATTGTCAATTACCCATTGATTATATTCTTCTGTATCAAAAAGAAATAAAGGCCCATTTGGGTCAGGATTTAGCATGGCTTCGGGCCTTCCAGTTTCTGAAATAAGATCATCTACAACATCTGTCCAATAGAAATTATAATCTCTTGACCATATCCCATTTTCCTTAGCATTTTCTTGTAGTTGTAAAGCCGTAAAGTATGGGTCATATGAATCTCCAGCCCCTGTTGTCGTCGTATATGCTCGAATAAAATATTTATTCCTCTTTTTTAGCTCTAATCTATTTTGCAAGAATGTGATATTGTTCAAACTAAATCGGTTGTCACCTTGATAAACTGTAGTCCCCGAGCCAAAGTTATTGGCAAATACAATTTCGGGAGATTCGACTCCTTTACTTGGTTTTAGTCTGAAATGAAAATTAGCTCCTGCTTTTAAATTTCGAGTATCATAGTTCAAGAGATTTTCTTCTTTATAGCCACGCCTATAGAAAATACCTAATTCGCTTAAAGTATTGGTTAGAGCTAATTCTGTGAAATCATTCGATGATTGGTACTCATCACCATAAATATTAACTGCATCAAATCTTCCTGGATTATCAGCATTCACTCTTGAATCATCAACTGGATCAAAATTATCTGCTTCCCAGTCATCAGCTCTCAGATATTCGAAATTCAATTTGTACGCAAATTGATCATTTCCATCTTTGTCCTGAAATTTTTGGGCAAATCTTACAGCAGGCTGTAGCATATTTCTTTCTCCGATCTTGAAGAAAGCAGAAAAACCTTCACTAAAAAAAGGATCTTTAGTTTCCATACTGATTACACCATTAAATGCATTTGGACCGTAGAACGCAGAACTAGCCCCTACAATTAGTTCGACTTTATTGATATCTAATTCAGAAGAGCCTAAAAAATTACCTAAAGAAAAACTTAAACCTGGTGCTTGATTATCTACACCATCAATGATCTGGAGTGATCTGACTGGGCTTGTGCTGTTAAAACCTCTTGTATTCACAACTTTAAAGCCTAAACTAGCAGCTGTTAAATCTACACCTTTGAGAGATCCTAGTCCATCGTAAAAATTGGCCGCAGGTGTTTCTTTAATTGCAATAATATCCAAAGCCTCAACTGTAAGTGGACTTTCTTTTTGTTTATCAGATATCCTTGAACCAGTGACCTCTACTACGTCTATAACCTCAACATCCTCTTCTATATTTATAACAATCTTTTTGTTGTCAGAAACAACAACTTCCATTGCCTTGTAACCTATATAGGAAATCTCAACTGTGATCGGATAATCTTGAGTAGTTTGGAATTCGAATGATCCGTCCCAATCGCTGGTTGTTCCTTCGGTAAGTCCTTTGATAATTACGTTAGCTCCAATAATCGGATCATTGCTAACTAGATCAAATACTTCCCCTCTTACTGTATTTTGAGAATAGGCTAGTCCCGCGGTTAAAATTAACAGGACAGTAATCAGATAATTCCTTACTGCTATCATATAAATTTTGGTGTCTATTATATTCTACAAGGTAAAATAGAAAATAATCTTTATATGATATTCATATTAGGGATAATAATTTGCGAAAATTCGCTAATTGTCTGTTGGAAACACATACACAAACTTCAGAACGACTCAATGAAAGCAAAAATTCTTAAAATGGAACGTTGTTGACTACCTCTAGATCATAGCCGATCAGACCTACTCTTCGCTTTGGATTGTTGGTGAGTAAATTGATTTTGCGGACGTTCATCTCTCTTAGTATTTGAGCACCCACACCAAAATCTCTTTGATCCATGTCTTTGTCTACTCTAGGAATATTATTGAGAAATAGGGAATTAAGGTTGTTTTCATACTGATGACGCATATAGACAATCAGTCCAGCACCTTGTTCTTCAATTTTAGCAAGTGCATCTTGCATACTGGACTTTTGATCATTCACTAAAAATCCTAACAGGTCCATTGCATCATCTTGAGCATGAACTCTAACCAGTACAGGATCATCTACTGACCAAGATCCAACTTTTATGGCTAGATGCGTTTTATTATTGGTAAGTTGCGTAAAAGAGGTGATCTCATAGGTCTTTCCATTATTCTGGATTAATTTTCTTTGTTCCTTGCGTATTAACTTTTCTCTTTGTAACCGATAAGCTATTAAGTCTTTAATCGTGATTAGCTGGACGTTTAATTTTTGGGCAAGTTTGATCAACTGAGGAAGTCTTGCCATAGTACCGTCTTCGTTCAAAATCTCTACCACTACTCCTGCTGGTTTGAAACCAGCCAACCGAGCTAAATCTACCGCTGCTTCCGTATGCCCACTACGTCTAAGTACTCCGCCTTCTTTTGCTATCAATGGGAATATATGACCAGGCCTAGAGAATTCATTAGCCTTAGATTCTTCGTCCATCATAGCCAGTATGGTTGTGGCTCTATCGTAAGATGAAATACCCGTAGTACAACCTTTGAGCTTGTAATCTATCGATATGGTGAATGCGGTCTCATGAAGATCCGAATTATTAGGCACCATCATTTGCAGATCCAATTTTTTCGCTCTTTTCTCAGTAATAGGTACACAAATCAGACCTCTAGCATGAGTCGCCATGAAATTGATAATATCTGGTGTAATACTTTCTGCCGCGCAAATGAAGTCTCCTTCATTCTCCCGATCCTCATCATCCACAACGATGACCACCTTACCTGCAGCTATATCAGCAATAGCTTCCTGAATCGTATTTAACTCTTCCAATTTAACTTCTTTTTGTGGGTTCCCAGATATTACTTTCGATTCCATTGATATAATCTTTAAAACCTAACAACAGCGCCAGGTTCATATAGTTGAAATAACTTACATTTCGCAAAGCTAAAAGGTTTAATCCTAATTTTGCACATAATTTGTCCAGGATCGGAATAATCAAGTACCATAGCACTTGACCTAATAAAAGATACTGCATAAATACTGATCCATGATATGCTAAGTAGGCACAAGTAAGCAGCATTCCGAGCATCAGAAAAGGACCTATATACCTAATCACCTTATGACTAAAAAATACAAAACCTAAGGAGCTATTAGGCAGTAAGTACTTTTTATAAACAGCCATATTTTGAAAGTTGCCACTAGACATCCTGCGTTTGCGTTTAAATTCCTCACTGAATGTAGAGAGTACTTTGCCTGTACAACGGGCTTCTGGATCACTGATGACTTGATATCCATTAGCAAGCGCGTTCATAGTGAGATAAAAGTCATCTACTTTGAAGTGCTCTGGAATAGTTTTGAAACAGGTAGATCTTATAGCGAAGCAACCACCAAAAGTCCCCATAAGTTTGCCAAATACTTGACCCTCATAATACTTTAATCTAAGTTCTCGATTCAGATATTTAGACTCAGATTTTGAGACATTTTTAGTTTCATCCAACTCGTTTATGATATGTGAATCAACCACTCCAACCTTTGGATCTGAAAAATGTCTAACTAGCTTTTGTATAGTATCTGCTTGTAGCATGACATCTGCATCTGTGAGAATGAATACATCTTCTGAAGTAATGTTATGGGTATTCATTATACTCCGATAAAGCGTATTGATCGTGCCTATTTTACCTGATCTTTTCTCCATGATCTGAAAGCAAATTTCATATTTACTTTCTGCTTGGAAGTCCTTTACCAATTGATTGGTTTTGTCTGTAGAATTATCGGAGCCAAGGTAGATAAATAACTTTTCGGCAGGGTAGGAGTTGCTGTTTATCGACTCTAATTTTCTTGTTATTACAGATGCTTCATTATGCGCGGCTATCAGTATGAAAACACGCTTTAAACTGGATGTATATTGGTGATTTTTTTTGGCAGAAAGACGAAATAATAGTGATAGAATGAGAGGATATAGCAAGTAGCTATAAAAGAGGAGTGAAATACAAAGCCAGAAAATAATGTTTGCGATCATAAATCATAGTTCATGATTTATGAAACGTATAACACTTTATCTGGAACTGATTCTCTTTTTCGATCTATTTTTTGATATTCAGCTATTAAACTCTTAGCAGTTTCTAAGTTGCTGTATTCAGTGTTGACAAGCATTTGAGCACTTTTACCTAGCTTGGATAAAGATCCATTACTTCTATAGCAATAGTCTAATGCTTCAATAAATTCAGCTGCCGTATCTGCTACCAGCACATGTTCTTTGTGTTTTGCATTGATTCCTTCCAAACCAAGCTGAGTAGTCAAAACTACCTTTCCAAGCGCCATGCCTTCCAGTATTTTTGCTCTCATACCAGATCCCGATAGTAGCGGTACTACCATTACAGTATGGCGATTGATAAACTTTTTTGCATCGTCTACCTCTCCATATACTTTGACATTCTTATACTTTGCATTAATAAGTGTGGTAGGAGTGTTTCTACCCGCTACATGCAGTTTTAGATTTGGATACTTAGCTAGCAAAGTGTCCCATACATTATCTAGAAACCACTTTAAGCCTTCCAGATTAGGCATCCAATCTAATGAGCCAATAAAGGAAAGCGATATATCTTTTTTATAACTTCTATTGTCTGCCTTGTAGGATGCACTATCTAAACCAATAGGCGTCACTAGGCCAGCATTATTATAACCCAATTTTCTAAACGTATCTAAATCTTTTTGAGAAATAGCGATCATCAAATCGTATTTATTCAGCTGATTAATTTCATACTTTCTCAGTTTATTTGTTAGATATTTGAGATAAAGCTTCTTATAAAATGGAGTCGTGTTTTGTGCTACTCGTGACCAAATTTCATGCTCTACATTGTGGGCACGCATGGCAATAATAGCCTTGGAGTATTTTCTAATAATTGGGATATATGGAGCCATATATAAAGTCTCTAATTGCACGACATCGAAAGTATTTTCTTTCAACATTTTGATCAATTGTGCTTCAAACTCAGGGCACTTAAATCTAGAGATATGGTATGATTCTCGCGAAAAGAGATTCATGAATGCGTCCTTAAAATTTAGGGTGTTATCTAGCTCTGTGTAGAAGGCTTGCTTGAAGTGCTTGAAAGAACCATTTACGCTGGTCACATCACAAAAGTGCTTTGTCGTATTCATAGCTAAAAGAGACACCTCACATCCCAAGTCATGTAATGATCTGGATAGATTCATTACAGCTATGGATTCACCGTCTTTTAAAGGATAGGGAAACTTCTTACAGAGTTGAAGTAATCTCATATAATCAAATTGTTTAAATGCTAGAGCTTTAACCGATTCAAGACATCTGCCTTGATAAATCTAAAAAAATTGTAATTGTAAAGTTTGAGTTATAAGCTTCTCTTTAGGCGTTAAACAATAACTAAATGAGTACTAACGATACAAATTTAGTTTTTTTTATATCATATTCACACATAGCCGATAAAATATTAAGTATTTGTAATAATTTCTTCTTTCGCCTCTTCCCACGCAGGTGATACGATGCATAAAAAAGTCAATTTATCTGGACCAATGTTTTTTACATATTGCCTTTTCCCCTTTATGACAAGGAGGCTATCTCCTTTATTAACTGTTACTTGGTCGTCTTCGATATAAATAATTGCTTGACCATCAAGGATATAGTACAATTCTTCATTTTGCAGGATGTGCAATATGCTGCAAGCTCCTTTATCGAGGCTTCCCCATGCTAAACTGTACGGCAATTGAATATCCTCATTCTTGGGATGTATTAATTCTCTAATATGTGTGGCGTCACCAGCGGTGAAACCATTTGCATTATTCGCTTTCTTATGTATAAATGCCATTCCAAATTTAGGTATATTGATAGAACGATAAATGAGCTTTATATGCTGCATGAATACCTGTCATATGTCAAATGAGCAGCATAATGACGGCTATATTCAAGCAAATTGTTTATTACCTAGCAAATGGTATAAATGTATCTGGGCGAAGTGTACTAAAAAACTCTGCGTTACTAGTCTAGATTGTATTGAAATCTAACATCGGCGAGGAGTGTGTAGAGACAATGACCACGACCTTAAAGTAGTGGGAATCTTCGAATAAACATCTACAAAAACTATATGTGTGTGGAGCTACCCTTGAAAAAATTGACTAATTTGCAGACTAATGATTGATGTAAAAGGAATAAAAAAGGCTTATGGACAACTCAAAGTGCTCAATGGGGTAGACCTGTTCGTAGACGAAAAAGAAATAGTTGCTATCGTAGGAAAGTCGGGTGCAGGAAAAAGCACTCTTTTACATATTATGGGTGCCTTAGACAAGCCCGATACTGGTTCTCTAGCCTTAGATGGGCAGGATATAACACCAATGGGTAAGAATGATTTGGCTAAATTCAGAAACGAAAAAATCGGCTTCATTTTTCAGTTCCACCATTTGTTGCCTGAGTTCAATGCACTCGAAAACGTTTGCATTCCCGCATACATTAAAAAAACGCCATTAGGTGAAGTGCAAAAACGTGCAAAAACATTACTAGATTATTTAGGCCTGAGTGATCGCCTAGATCATAAGCCAAACCAAATGTCTGGTGGTGAACAGCAACGCATTGCAGTGGCAAGGGCCCTTATTAATAATCCTAAAGTTGTCTTTGCGGATGAACCAAGTGGAAACTTAGACTCTGCCACTTCGAAGGATCTTCACAATCTACTTTTTGATCTTCGGAAGGATTTTGGCCAGACCTTTGTCATCGTAACACACAATGAAGAATTGGCACAAATGAGTGATCGCACATTGACTATGATGGATGGACAGATAGTTTCTTGAAGAAGTCTCTTAGTCTCTTAGTTTTTTAGTCTTAGACGAGAAATAAAGTTCTGAGCTACTAATCCAATAATAAAACCTAGCACCTAGCACCTAGCTCCTAACACCTAGCTCCTCACTTCTCTCGCCATTGCTAATTCTGCTGCTATTTTCCCCGACTGCAGTGCCCCATTAATCGACCCATTCAAGACACCATCACCGGCTAAATAGATATTGTCTCCGACTTGTACATCTTGCCGATTTGCGTCAAACTTGACGGTCTTCTGATTGGGTAGTGCTTTTTCGATGTGAAAGCTTGTGATTACCTTCCACTCTTCGACTTGCTTGCCGAACCAAGCTTTACATTCATGCTTTATTTGAGCTTCGATTTCACTATTGAATTGCTTGCTGAAGATACTGACTGCCAGTTGATGTTTTCCAGCTGGAGCGTAGTCGGGATTGACATTGCTCATCACGGAAACATTATTTACAATGGAATTTTTCTTTGCTACAATACCCACTAATTTTTGGGCATGTGGAGCTTCATCCGCTTCAAAATAAATTGTGTGCGAAGATTGAAACAGCTTAGCTTTTCCAGGAGCCAATTTATGCACCAACTCATCCGACATCGTAGTCAAGATAATATTATCACCTACAAAGTTCTTAGTGGACGAAACTTGTACAGATTTTTGATTAATAGAAATCACTTCGTGACCCAAGTGAATATTGTCACTTGGTAAAACGGAGGCTAATTGCTTGCTGAGTTCACCCATACCACCCTTCGGAACAGAGGCTAGGCTAGTGGCAAATTTGTCGTACAGATACAAAAACATGCGAGCGGAAGTCTCCAGCTTTTGATCAAAAAATACACCTGAAAAAAACGGAATAAAGAAATTATGAATCATCTCTTGCCCGAATCCAAAATCTACTAGATAATCATAAGTCGACTGCTTAGGTAATTCTACATTTGTATTTTTAGAAAATCGACGAGCAGCTCCCTTGAGCTTCAATAATCTTTGCTTGTCAGAAAACGAACCGACCTTAGATAACAGTGTACTAAATATCGTGAAAGGTTTACGCAACGGGTCGCTGACGATCTCATGAAATCCCTTATCATATAATACTATAGAGCCCGGATCAAAACGTTGGAAGTCAAGACTTGGATAGTTGAAGAATAACTTGCCATACTCATAGGCTGGCAGATATACTTGAAAGCCATGGTCTATGATATGGCCATCTATATGACTCGATTGCACTCTTCCACCAACCTGATTTGCTTGCTCTATGATCTGAAATGTATGCCCATTTTGCTGTAGAATATTAGCGGCCGCTAATCCTGCAAGTCCAGCACCAACAATGATTGTATGCATATCAGACGATTACGTTTTGAGGTTTATTATTTAAATATGCCTTTATATTTTGACAAACGGTTTCCATGCATCTTTCGCGAGATTGGACAGATGCCCAAGCCATATGCGGTGTGATTTTGCAGTTGGCTAATTCATATAGGGGATGCTGCAACTTGGCTGGTTCATCAACTAAAACATCTAACAGCGCCGCCTGAATTCCTTCATTTCGAAGACATTCGGCCAAGTGATTTTCGTTGATCAAACCACCGCGGCTGGTGTTTATCAATATAGCTGACTTTTTCATTTGAGCCAAGGATTTTTCGTTTACAATTTCCTTGCTTGCATCATTTAGGCTAGCATGTAGACTGATCACGTCTGATGTTGACCACAAAGTATCTATATCAACTTTTTCGAATTCTGTTTGATCCAAAGGTATATTTGATCTCCGACAAACTTGAACTTCCATACCAAACGCATAAGCTACGTTTGCAACTTGACTGCCTATATCTCCATAGCCTAGAACGCCAAATTTTTTCCCCGCCAATTCGTGAATAGGATTTGCCGTGAATGAAAAATCAGGACAAATCGACCAATAGCCTTTTTTTACTAAACTGCTATGTCTACCGATCGAATTCATCCAATGCAAAAGCATAGCAAAGGTGTGCTGAACCACACCTGTAGTGCTATATCCAGCAACATTGCAAACCCGAATACCACGTTTTTTGCAAGCTTTAATATCGACATTATTGTATCCCGTCGCAGAGATGCAAATTAATCGGAGGTCTTTACAATAATCGAGAAAATCACGGTCTATGATATACTTATTGACTATAAGTACTTCCGTATCTTTGGCGCGTTCTTGTGCTTGTGTTATAGTACTTCGATTGTATACCTCTAAGGTACCCAACTTACCAATATTTTCCCAGGATAAATCTCCTGGGTTCAAGGTGTAGCCATCTAAGGCAACGATTTTGATCATATCCTATCTAAGGACAAAAAAGTATAGTAAAATTAGAACGAAAACGGTGATTCCAATCACGACCATCCAAAACTGCTTAGCTTGCTTAGCTTCGTGCGCTTCCTTCTTTCGTCTTCTTGCTTCTTTTGACATTGCCATATTAAAAGTATAGTTGATTTGCACCAATTTACTAAAAAGAAAACCATACCTCAAAATATTCGGATAAAAATTACAAGAAGACTGTGGCTAAGAGTATCAGCTTGTGATACCAAATATCAAACCTTGCTACTGAGAGTTATCTAGAAACAGAAGGAAGTACTACTCAAATCTTCTAAATTTCATAGGTATTAATTCCACGCAAAATAGTTTAGGGGGGTGAAATAGCTATATACATTGAACTCTTGAGAAATGGCGATTTTTTGGCGATTTTTTCTTTATAAATCTACAGTAATTCTTCAAACTCATTCAAACCAGTTCAAAATGATATAGGCGAAATATAAAGCACAAATAAACAAATTTTTTTTAAGCCAATTGAATTTTTTTAAACAATTGACAATCAACAGCTTAATTTGTCAACACAAGAAAACTTGTGTAAACAACTGATATATAGTGGTTTATAAAGAAAATAAATTTGGATAAGTGAATATAATATACATATCTTTGCACCAACGGCATCTGTTAACACATTGAATGAAAGACCTTGTATATGATCGCCGTTGATCAACATTAGTAAGATATTCTAGTTTTCTTTCATTTTTTTTCACTTAAAATTTACCTGAAACCTAATGGTCATCATTTGGTATTGGAATTATTTTGCCACAAGTCAAATGGTAATCCTTTGATATAATTTGTGGTATGCAAAACTTTTAAAAATGGAATTATCAGACTTAAAAAACTTACTAGCAGGATTAGAATCACTTACAGCCCTTCAGGAAAAAGTTAGAAACCTTGAACAAAACATTCATGAAATTAAGGATCTAAAACCTATCCTGACCCACAAAGATATCATGGATTTGCATGGTATATCCTATTCAACCATTCTTAGGAGGATAAATTCAGGAGAATTAGTATCCTCCAAAAGTGGGGCGACTCATATTATTAAGAGAGAAGATTATTTAACTTATATAAACAATTTAAAAAATGGATGAAATAAGAGTGTGGGCTGTATTAGGCTCAAAGGAAAATAGATACGGTACAAGAAGAGTAAAAATCAAAATATCAAGTGGTAATAAGAAAGTTGAAAAATCCTTACCCAATATATTTTTAGTAAAAAAGCAATGGGATAAAAGACGATGCCGAGTCAAAAAAAAGAAATGTAAATTTGCGCCTCGTTATAATAAAATTAT
>Ga0209187_1001616_pt1 | contig 24972 bp, 23 predicted proteins | sample BantaG_FD_187430 | JGI IMG/M metagenome (GOLD analysis project Ga0209187, IMG submission 187430) | Marine algal microbial communities from Bantry Bay, Ireland - BantryBay_4 metaG (SPAdes) (version 2) | ecosystem: Host-associated > Algae > Red algae > Unclassified | place: Bantry Bay, Ireland...
TCGTCGCGATCGGGGAAGTCTTCGTGGGCGTGGGCGCCTCGGGACTCTTTGCGGTTTTCGGCAGAGGCGATGGTGACGCGCGCTTGGGCGATGAGATTGTCGAGCTCCAGCGTTTCCATGAGGTCCGTGTTCCAGACCATGGTCTTATCTGAGACAGAGACGTCTTTGATATGTTCGGCAATGGCAGTGACTTTCTCGAGGCCTTCGCTCATGCTTTCTGAAGTCCGGTAGACGGAACAATGGGTCTGCATGGCTTTTTGCAAATCGAGGCGGATATCCGCTGTCTTCTTCGTGCCGTCCGCATTCCGGAACTTCTCAAGACGCGCGATGGACTCTGCGCCCGCATTAGCCGCCAAAGGTTTCTGGTCAAGGTTCGCCGTGCAAGTTTCCTTGACGCGCAGACCCGCCGCGCGGCCAAACACCACGAGGTCAATCAGCGAGTTGGAGCCGAGACGGTTCGCGCCGTGAACCGACACGCAAGCCGCTTCGCCGACAGCCATCAGGCCGGGGACAACTTTGTCCGGGTCATTGCCGTCTTTGGTCAGGACTTCGCCGTGATAATTCGTCTGAATACCGCCCATATTATAATGGCAAGTCGGCAGGACTGGGATCGGGTCTTTCGTGAGGTCGACGCCGGAGAAAATCTTCGCGGTCTCCGAAATACCCGGCAGGCGGGAGGCGAGAACATCCGGATCCAGATGATCCAAATGCAGGAAGATGTGATCTTTATTTTTCCCAACGCCGCGGCCTTCGCGGATTTCCATAGTCATCGCGCGGCTGACCAGATCGCGTGGGGCGAGGTCTTTCACGGATGGCGCATAACGCTCCATAAACCGCTCGCCTTCGGAGTTGGTCAGATAACCGCCCTCACCGCGCGCGCCTTCGGTAATCAGGCAGCCCGCACCGTAAATGCCGGTCGGGTGAAATTGGATGAACTCCATATCCTGGACCGGCAGGCCTGCGCGCAAGACCATCGCATTGCCATCGCCCGTGCAAGTATGCGCAGATGTCGCGGAGAAGAAGATACGCCCGCACCCACCTGTTGCGAGGATAACCGTCTGCGCGCGGAACCGGTGCAATGTGCCGTCGTCCAATTTCCAAGCTGTCATGCCGCGGCACACGCCGTCTTCCATGATGAGATCGAGCGCGAAATATTCAATAAAGAACTCGGCATTGTTGCGAAGCGATTGGCCGTAGAGCGTATGCAGCATGGCGTGACCTGTCCGGTCTGCCGCTGCGCAAGTGCGCTGTACAGGCGGGCCTTCGCCCATTTCTGTTGTGTGACCGCCGAAAGGACGCTGATAGATTTTACCGTCTTCATTGCGGGAAAATGGCATGCCCCAATGTTCCAGCTCGTAAACCGCCTTGGGCGCTTCACGGCAGAGATATTCAATTGAGTCTTGGTCGCCAAGCCAGTCGGAGCCTTTGACCGTGTCATACATATGCCAGCGCCAATCATCCGGTCCCATATTCCCGAGTGAGGCGGCGATACCGCCTTGCGCAGCCACCGTATGAGAGCGCGTCGGGAAGACTTTGGTGACGCAGGCCGTTTTCAACCCGGATTGCGCCGAGCCGAGGGTCGCGCGCAAGCCTGAGCCGCCCGCGCCGACAACAACGACATCATATGTGTGATCAATCCACTTCGTCATGTAACTATCCTAAAAATGCGAGTTTAATGACGGCAAAGGCCACAGCTAACCATAAGACTAGAGCGATGACCTTATTCTTCAACAGGCCAAAAGCGCGCAGCTTTCCGCCGAAATAATCCATGATGACTTCGTCCATTTCCAGCTTGCAGTACCAAACCGCTGCTGTGAAAAATGCGAGGAAGCCAATCGCGCCAACGGGCATGGACAGCCATTCCAAAATCCCAGGGCCGCCATTGGGCGCCGCCAGGATGACGGATATAATGACAAATGGCAGGCCAATGATTACGCCCCACCCTGTCCACGTATGAATTTTGAAATGTTTGGTCCCGTGACCTTGGGAACCCACGCTCATGAGAACACTCCCGAAATCAAGAGCGTGAGAATGAGCGATAGGATAACCGCCGCTGCGACCATGCCGTAGGACAGTGTATTATTCTGGGCGGGGTCCATCAGGCTGCCCCGGTTCCAAATGGCATGGCGCAATTGCGCGAGGGCCATGAAAATAAAACCGAATAAAAAGATGAAAAGCCCAATCGCGCCAAGCGGCGAGAAGATGAGGGCCTCCAATGGAATTTGCCCTGTAAACGACGCAATCAAAACGCCAACAGCCACAACAAATAGCGCCACATAACAGATGATCGCGCTCGCCCTGTGCAGGATTGAGCTCATCATCGCGCCGTGCCAGCGCCAGATTTGTAAATGCGGCGACATGGGCCGGCTATCTTTCCATTCGGATGACATGAAATTGTCCCTCTTTTTCTCTGCGCGCAAGCTAGGCCGCAGCGTTAATATGTCAACGCATGATTAGTCTACGCACCGCAGCAAATGAGAGATTTTGCAGCGCTGACATAGCTGTCAGGCTCTGCTAGTTTTCGATAGAATCCATAGGAGCCACCCACATGTCCGACTCATTTAAACTCAATCGCCGAAGCTTGATGCTGGGCGCATCCGTCACGGCTGCCGCTTATGTCGCGGCCTGTGCGAAAGCACCTGATGCGACGGCGCAAAGCTCGGTCGATCTCTCTGGCGTATCGATTTTGATTACGGGATGCTCGTCGGGCTTTGGGCGCTTGGGCGCGGAACATTATGCTCGTCTCGGCGCAAAAGTTTTTGCGACCATGCGCAACCTGCCCCGCCCGGAAGCCACCGAGTTGGAAGCCCTCGCGAAATCCGACAATCTCGACATCACGGTTCTGGAAATCGACATCACCGATGACGCCCAAGTTGAAGCTGGTGTCGCGGCTGCGCTGAAGGCTGCGGGCGGCAAGCTGGATGTCCTGATTAACAACGCAGGCATGTCCATTGCAGGCCCGATCGAAGCGCAGGATATGGCGGCGACCCAGCTTATCTTCGACACCAATGTCTACGGTGCGCAGCGCATGTCGAGGGCCGTCCTGCCCTCTATGCGCGCCAATAAAGCGGGATATATTTTCAACGTTACCTCACAACTCGGCCGCGTGATTATCCCCGGCTTTGGGCAATATTCCCCGACGAAATTTGCGCTCGAAGCGATGAGCGAGCAAATGGCTTATGAAGTCGCGCCTTTCGATATTGACGTCACGATCATCCAACCCGGCGGATACCCGACCAAAATTTGGTATAATCAAAATGCCCCCTCTGCTGCACTGAAAGCGCGGTTGCCTGAGGACATCATTAATGCCTATCCGGGGTTCACAGCCGGTATGGGAAAACGTGAAGCGGGCGGCGGCGAATCCGACCCGATGGATATTCCGCGCGCCATCGCAGAAGCCATAGCCAAACCCCAAGGCATGCGTCCGCTGCGCATCGCGCTTCACCCAAAAGCCCGCCCACAAGAGGCGGTGAATAAGGTCTCGGCGCAGGTGCAACTCGCCGTCTTGGGCGACTCGCCTTTAGGTCCAACTGTGAAGGGTGTTTTAGATTAGGCGTCCAGCGCATCTAAACTCATCCCAACAAAAAAGCGCTGCCCGAAAGCAGCGCCTGAACTCACCTAGCATCCGATTGTGGATGGGCTTGAATTTACCTAATCAGGTTTTTTCTCTTCGCCGTATTTTTTCGCAGAATCCATCTCTTCCTTCATAGACTCGCCTGCTTTTTCCATCTTGTCGCCAGCTTTCTCGATGGTTGCGCCGGTTTTGTCCATCGTTTCGCCAACGGCGTTTTTCATACTGTCTTTTGCATCAGACGCCATATCGCCGGCCTTGTCAGCAGCACCGCTCATCGCGTCACCTGTCTTATCCGCAGCAGCTTTCACGCCGTCTTTTGCATCTGAAGCCATTTCACCGGCCTTGTCGGCGGCATCACTCATCGCGTCGCCGGTCTTATCCGCAGCAGCCTTTACGCCGTCTTTCGTATCGGCGGCGACATCTTTGGCTTTGTCAGCGGTTGCAGCCGCAGCGTCTTTTGTTTTGGTAACGGCTTCATCTGCTGCTTCACAGCCTGCAAAAGCCAAAGTTGCGCCAATTAGCGCCGTAAAAATAGTTTTGGATTGCATCGCAACCTCCCAAATAAACGCCCCCAACAGGCCCTATAAGGGATATTTTGAAATTTCCAAGTTCCAATCTCAATCCACGTTTCGCGAGTCTTGACTATTATTATATTTCAATGAGTTAAAGGAAACTCAAAGAGAATAATCCTCGATTCCAAAAGCTGTGATAGAGTGGGCAAGTTCTTTCAAACACGGGACAGGCGAGGCCTCGCTTGCTAGTTTGAAAGACGATGGGTCTGAGCGTCTGAGTGTGAGAACTTGGAGTGTGCCGGGGCTTTAGGAGTGAGAGCCGATGCCATGGTCCAACGCTGGCCATACTGGTGGGAGCTTGAAGACAATCGATTGATAATCGATTGGCAAAAGCGGGCATTCCATAAAAATCGATTATCAATCGATTTGTTATGAAATCTTCAAAAACCATCGCCGCAGAGCCTAGCAATTGGCGTAAGCCAAATGCGGGGGATTGGCCTTACAAACCAATCAACATAGTCTTCTGTAAAACTAACTTCCCTTCTGGTATTCCATCAGAAGACCAACTCTGCGGGCATGTCCTGCTTTAAATACGACCTCGGCTGACCCAGTTTCGAAAGAATTATGGGCAGTAGGAAATTTCGTATGTCTAAACCTCTAACATCGTGGCCGAATGGCTTCGCCATTAGGCGCTGCGCGAACCTAATCTTAACCGTAACGACCCAAACTTAGCAAATGGCCACTTTGCAAAAAATTCCCGCCCCTGAAGTCCTGCATCTCTTCATTGAGCATTTGCGCGGGGAACGGCGGTTGGCAGAGAAGACCTGCGAAGCCTATTCACGCGACATTTCTGAATTTCTCGGTTTCCTGTGCGGCTATCTGGAAACAACTGTTACCCTCCCCGATATCGTTGGAGTCGAAGCGCGGGGCTTTCGAGCCTATCTCGCGCAGCGCCGTCGCGGTAATCGCCCGCTTTCTGCCGCCTCCATTCAAAGGCAGCTCTCGGCTGTCCGCACATTTTATCGCTATATCGAACGCCGTTGGGATGCAGCCAATTCCGCTCTACCGCTCATCCGCGGCCCGCGCGTTAAACGCCCCCTCCCCAAAGCTGTGAGTGCGGCGGAAGCGCTGAAGATCGTCAACACGCCGCTGGACAGCCCGGGCGAGCCGTGGATCGCCGCCCGCAATCAGGCCGTATTGGCGCTGTGTTACGGATCAGGTTTGCGGATTTCAGAAGCTCTTGGCTTGACGGGTCGTGATGTACCGCTGGGTCGCCAAATTCAACTGACGGGTAAAGGCAATAAGACGCGCATGGTCCCAATTTTACCGGCTGTCGCAGAGGCCGTCTCTGAATATATGCGGCAAACACCCTATCAGCTTGAACCCAATGAGCCAATTTTTCGCGGCGCGCGCGGTGGCATATTGCGGGCTGAAATTATCCAAGGCGAAGTGCGCCGTTTGCGGGGAGCGTTAGGTCTGCCTGAGACGGCGACGCCCCATGCGCTGCGCCATAGTTTTGCGACGCATCTTCTCGCGGGGGGCGGCGATCTGCGCACGATCCAGCAATTACTCGGCCATGAAAGCCTCTCGACAACGCAGCGCTACACCGATGTCGATGCCGCACGCCTGATGGATATTCACGCAGGCGCTCATCCGAGAGCTTAGGAAAGCGGGCGTTAGACTCAAAAATCCCCAGTTAGTCGTTTGCTTGCAAACGCCATAGACTGGGGACCGAGGGCTTTATTGAAACCGTTTAGGACGGCGTGACGGGATTTATCATATCAATTGTGACGGACGTTCCCATGGAGGGAACCGTCATTTTCACATCATCAAATGTCGGCGCTTTGCCTGTCGGCGGCGTGCCCGATGCGCCCCAACTGTCGAGCACATTATAGGAGGCATCCATAGAGAACCGCCCGTCATCATCACGGTCATGCCAAATGCTGACGGAATATTCGCCCGGTTCATCCACATTGAATTTGGCCGTCATTTCGCCGGCTTCCGCCCTTTGAATAATCCCGCCAAAGCCTTTCATGGACTGGTAGTCTTTGCGCGTTTGGATGGACACATAGATGGTTCCGCCCGCAGCGCCTTCCGGCAGGACATCGGTCAAGGTGACCGTCACGGGAATGTCTCCGGTCTTTTTCCAGCCCGGGGCATCCGCGGCGAAACTTGTCATGGCACTGACAAGTAAGAGGGATCCCGCGAGGGCTGCCGCCTTAAGGGTTTTTCCAGTTTTAGATTCTTTAGTCACAAACATTTTCGTCTCCTTTACAATTTAGTTTGTAATTCAAACTTGACAGATTTAAGTTTGTTTGTCAAACCTGTTTTTAATTCGAAGTCGAAAGGAGACGGAAAAATGACAAAAACTGAAACACTTATGGCGGACCTGGAAGAGGCCAGCCGTATTGCAAAAGCAGGCGAAGATATGCCGCTGGTTGGCGGCCCGATTGGATTGATGTGGGGCGTGCTTCTCACGGGGGTTTTCGCGGTTCATTATATGATACTTGAGCGCGTGTTAGATTTACCTGACTGGTCATTCGCGATTCTTTGGATCGGGTTTGCCGTTATTGGCGGTCTGGGAAGTGCCATTCTTGGACGTAATGTAGAGGCTAAACCAGGCGCGTCATCGACGGCCAATGTCGTCGAGCAAAACATCTGGATGATGTTCGCGGCTGCGATGGCATCACTGGCAGTGGGGGTTCTGCTGAATATAGTCTTAGCTGGTGGCACCCATGACTTGTGGACGATTATACTGATTGTCGGGTTTGCAGGACAAGGTCTGGCTTACGGCGTCGTCGCAAAGCTAACAGGTCATAGCTGGTTGCACTTTGCTGCATTCGCAGGCTTTACAATGGCGGCGATGACAATGAGTTTCTATGGACAAAATATCATCTATTTTATTGCCGCAATTGGCTCCGTCGTGACTATCATCATCCCGTCCCTTCTCTCCATGAAAGCTGCGGGATAATGACTTCTGATAATCCAGACATAGACATTGGCGCGATTGATGATGTCATTCACGGACGGCTGCGGCTTGGCGTGATGGCCTATCTCTCCGCCGTAAATCCGGCCAGCTTTCCCGAATTGAAAGACAAAACTGGCGCAACCAATGGGAACCTTTCCACCCATTTGACGAAACTGGAAACGGCCGGATTTGTACGGCAGGAGAAAGGCTATAAAGGCAAACGCCCGCAAACCTTGATCCACCTGACGCCGGCCGGCCGTAAGGCTTGGATCAATTATCTCGACGCAATGAAAGCATTGCTGGGCCATTCATTATCTGGCGGTTGAGATTGCGCGGGTCATACCCCATGTCAGCCTCTGAAAATCAATCGGAGACTGACATGTCCAACACACTTTTCACGCCGTTTACTGTGCGCGGCATGACCTTGCCGAACCGTATCGTGATGGCCCCAATGACACGGAGCTTTTCTCCGGACGGCGTGCCGGGCGAAAATGTTGCGGCCTATTACAAACGCCGCGGCGATGCGGATGTTGGCCTCATCATAACGGAAGGCACGGTGATTGATCGTGAAGGTTCAGCGAATGATCCGAACTATCCGAAATTCCACGGCGAAAAACCTCTTGCGGGATGGAAAGCTGTTGCAGATGCCGTGGCCGATACGCCGGGAAAAATCGCGCCGCAGCTCTGGCATGTGGGCATGGTGCGAAAGCCCGGCACAGGACATAATCCTGACGCGCAATCGGACAGCCCATCCGGCATTACCCATACGGGCAAAGAAGTCCTCCCCGCCCCGACGGATGAAGAGGTCGCCGATATGGTCAACAGCTATGCCCGTTCTGCAAAATCGGCAAAAGAGCTGGGCTTTGACGCGATTGAGCTTCACGGCGCGCATGGCTATCTCATCGACCAGTTTTTCTGGGGCGTGATGAATCAGCGCGAAGATAAATATGGCGGCGACCTGAATGACCGCGCGACATTTGCCGCCGATATTATCCGAGAATGCCGGAAAGCTATAGGCGAAGATATGCCGATCATCCTGCGCTTCTCTCAGTGGAAACAGCAGGATTATACAGCTCGCCTTGCCGATACGCCGCAGAAGCTGGAAGCGTTTTTGAGTATTTTCGTAGATGCAGGTGTAGATATTTTGCATTGCTCACAACGCCGCTTCTGGGAACCGGAATTTGACGATAGCCATTTGAACCTAGCCGGCTGGGCCAAAAAATTGACAGGACTGCCGACGATTACAGTCGGGTCAGTTGGTTTGAACGGGGACTTCTTCGAAGCGTTCCAAGGCAAAGGCGCAGAGGCCGCATCTCTGGATGAGTTATTCGAGCGTATGGATAAAGGCGAGTTTGATATGGTCGCAGTCGGCCGCGCTCTTCTTCAAGATCCGCATTGGGCGACCAAGGTCAAAGAAGGCCGCTTTGAAGAACTTGAGAACTACAGCGCTGACTCGCTAAAGACGCTTTATTAGACATAAAAAACCCGCCGTTTTGGCGGGTGGAACCCTTTAACATCGTGGCGGTTCGGGTGGGACCGAACCGGCGATTTCGATGGGATTCGGGAAATCACATCTGCATCGCCCAGCCTTCGACGTCCATCGCGGCCTGACGGACCGCTTCGGAGACTGTAGGATGCGCATGGCAAGTCCGCGCAAGGTCTTCGCTGGAGGCTCTGAATTCCATCGCGACGGCGACCTCATGGATCAGGTCCCCTGCGAGCGGCCCTAAAATATGCGCCCCGAGAATTTCATCGGTTTCTGCATGGGCCAGAATCTTAGCAAAGCCTTCCGCCTCGTGATTAGCGCGCGCCCGGGAGTTGGCGGTGAAAGGGAACTTCCCTTTTTTATAGGGAATGCCAGCCTTTTTCAGCTCCTCTTCCGTTTGACCAACCGAAGCGATTTCAGGATGGGTGTAAACAACATCAGGGATTACAGCATAGTTCACATGTCCGGATTGACCGGCGATGGATTCCGCAACAGCAACACCCTCCTCCTCGGCCTTATGCGCGAGCATCGGGCCATCAATGACGTCGCCAATGGCCCAAATTCCGTCAACAGATGTTTTCCAATGATCATGTTTCACACGACCGCGTTTATCAGTTTCAATCCCGACAGTCTCCAGGCCCAATCCGTCAGTGTAGGCCGTGCGACCAATACTAACGAGGACGATATCCGCGTCGATGTCTTTTGGCTTGCCGCCATCAGCGGCTTCCGTTTTGACTTTCAATCCGGATTTGGATTTTTCGACGCCCATCACTTTGCGGGACAGCTCGAACTTCATGCCTTGTTTTTTAAACATGCGAATGGCGGCCTTTTGGATTTCCTTGTCAGAGTTCACCATAATCGTCGGCATATATTCAACGACCGTCACCTTTGCGCCCAAACGACGCCAGACGGAGCCAAGCTCGAGACCAATGACGCCGCCGCCGATAACGAGGAGGTTTTGCGGGACCTGTTGCAGGTCGAGAGCACCCGTCGATGAAACGATTGTTTTCTCATCAATCTCGACACCCGGTAATTTGGCCACATCAGAGCCCGTCGCGATGACGATATTCTTCGTTTTATAAACTTTGCCGTCGACTTCGACTTCGCCTTTAGATTTAATTTTGCCAAATCCGCGAATGTGGTCGACTTTGTTTTTCTTGAACAAATATTCGATGCCTTGGGTCAAGCCAGTGACAATCTTGTTTTTACTCTCAATCATCGCTGGAACATCAGCTTCGACTGTTGCCTTCAGCCCCATGGCCGGGAAGTCTTTTTGCGCCGTTTCGTATAATTCCGTCGCGTGCAAGAGCGCTTTCGAAGGCATACAGCCAACATTGAGGCAGGTTCCGCCTAATGTCTCACGCGATTCAACACAGGCAACTTTTAAGCCTAGCTGCCCGCACCGAATGGCACAATTATACCCGCCGGGGCCGGCACCGATGATAATAACGTCATATTGGTCTGCCATGGGAATGTCCTGTCAGGGAAAATTGAATTGCCCAACAGATAAGGCCGCCCCCCAAAGGGGTCAACAGCGCCCTAGCGTAAAATACGCTTACCGGACCGCTTTCATGAGGAAGTTCAACTAAATGTTTGCCCCACCTCGGACGGTTTTAACATACGCCGACTATACCAGATCTCAAACATACCCAGCAATACGACGACGAGCGGCATGACCCAAAAACCTGATCCGGCCGCTTCCCTCAATGTCGCATTATTGAAACTTGGGATAAATCCGATAATTGCTGCGAGAAGCGAAAGAACAAATATCAAGACGCTTATGCGTTTTCGAAGTATGAATAATATGGACGCGAGTAATCCGCTCCAAACAGCGGTTGCGTAACCCGCGATACCCCACACCGGATAAATATCTCTAACCGCAGCTAACTCAACACCAAATGCAGCCGCATAGGCCTCATCCGACATCGTCATTTCCACGAGGTACATTCCGCACCCTACCAGACCCCACAGAACAAAAATAACCGCCAATATCCAAAAAGACTTTGGCGGCTTTTCCATATAAATATCTGACATAACACTCTCCCCTTCAACACGAAGAGTAAGTCAGAATGTCGCAGCTGTCCAATTAGTCCTCTAATTGGCCTTCGTAAAAAGCCGAATATGACGCCCAAAACAAAAAGACCCCGACAATGACCATGCCAAGATTGACGCCGGACTCGATCCCACCAAGGACCTCAAATCCTCCGCGCAGTGCAGAATCAGCCATAATCATCAGTGTTCCGACCAAGGAGATAGAGAACCAGTGATAGGCGCTCTTCTTACGCAAAAGCAGGTAAACGGCGCCGCATAGCAGGCCAATGGCCGTCATGGCTTTTCCGAAGATTACCCATCCCGGCGTAGCTTGAATATAGTCAATTTGCTCCGGGGTGTATGATCGCGCCAATTCAGCAGGCGAGGCAGTTTCGCCCAAAGTGAAACCCAATAGACACAGCAAACCCCAAGTCACGGCAAAAGCCGCCATTATCCCCAGCATGCGATGATCAAGCGAAGTTCCACTTACCGATTGCTTGACTTTGGCAGGCTGATGCTCCCCGGCGCCCAATTGCAAAACTGACATTAAACTCTCCCACTCTCAATTCAGGGAGAAAGCCGTAGCAGAAAAGAGTTACGCCAAGTTTCAAGACTTAGCCTAACAAAGCCTTAAAGGTCGAGGAGCATACGCTCCGGATCCTCAAGACATTCTTTAACGCGAACCAAAAATGTCACGGCCTCTTTGCCGTCAACAATGCGGTGATCATAGGACAGGGCCAAATACATCATTGGCCGTATGACGATTTCATCATTTATCACGACAGGACGTTTTTGGATTGTATGCATCCCTAAAATACCGGATTGCGGCGGGTTCAAGATGGGTGAGGACATCAGCGACCCGTAAACACCGCCATTAGATATCGTGAACGTTCCGCCGGACATATCATCCATGGACAATTGACCATCGCGAGCTTTTGCGCCAAGCGCGCCAATGCCCTTCTCGATGCCGCCGAGTGACAGCTCGTCACAATCGCGCAGAACTGGAACAACAAGGCCTTTATCCGTGCCTACCGCAATGCTGATATCATAGTAATTCTTGTAAATGATATCTGTACCGTCAATTTCCCCATTGACTGACGGGACATCTTTTAAGGCTTGAACAACGGCCTTCACGAAGAAGGACATGAAGCCGAGTTTCACGCCGTGGCGCTTGATAAACAGCTCTTTATACTGTTTTCGCATATCCATGATCGCCGACATGTCGGCTTCATTATAAGTCGTCAGCATTGCCGCTGTATTTTGCGCATCTTTAAGACGGCGGGCGATGGTCTGGCGGATACGTGTCATACGAACGCGGTCCTCGCGCGGTCCGGTATCACGCGGCGCCTTAGGCGCTGACGGCGCAGCTGAAACGGCTTTCGACGCAGGTGCAGACCCGGCTTTTGGAGGATTGGCTTTAGCGGAAAGTGCATCCGCTTTAGTAATCCGTCCGTCTTTGCCTGTGCCTTTAATCAGCGCCGCATCCAATCCGTTTTCGCGGATAATCTTCGCAGCGGCCGGCATGACTTTGGCGTCAGCAGGAATGGAGCCTGTGTTGGTAGACGGTACGTCAACAACGCCGCCGCCCTCGTCCCCGGATTTATCGGTTGAAACGCCGGAGGGTGCAGCGGAATCGCTCTCGCCTAACTTGCAAAGCGTCTCACCAACTTTGGCGACATCGCCTTCGGCTTTGAGGATTTCCGTGATGATGCCTGCACGCGGTGCGACGAGTTCTTGCGCAGCTTTATCTGTTTCCAACTCAACAATGGCTTGGTCTTTTTCGACGGCATCGCCGACAGCAACCATCCAACCGGCCACCGTGACTTCGGAAACGCTTTCGCCGACATTTGGTACGTCGATATTCAATGCAGGACCGGACCCTGTTGATGTTTTGGACGCCGGCGCCTTCGTTTGCGCTTTCACCTCAGCATCGCCTTTCGCAGCTTTGGCTTTCCCGGAGCCTGATCCCAATTTTGCGATCAATTTCCCGACCTCAGCATTTTCGCCTTCAGCGACGAGAATTTCTTCCAGCACCCCATCTTCCGGAGAGACAAGCTCTTGTGCGGCTTTGTCTGTTTCCAACTCAACCAACGGTTCGTCCTTTTTAACGGCGTCACCTACGGCTTTAAACCACTGCGCAATCGTCACTTCACTGACGCTCTCGCCGACATTTGGGATTGTGATATCTGTCATGGGGTTTTCCTAACTAGACGTCTATTTTGCAAACGCGCCATCAATGATGGCTTGCTGTTCTTTTTTATGTTTGGTGCTGATACCGGTCGCTGTTGAGGCGGCGGATGCGCGGCCAATGTAGCGCGGGCGGGTATTTTTTGCGCTGATGGCGATCAAGCTCTCTTCCAGGAACGGTTCGATAAACGACCACGCGCCCATATTTTTCGGCTCTTCCTGACACCAGACCATATCGGCATTTTTGAAACGTGTCAGCTCTTCCTGAATCGCATCATCCGGATAGGGGTAAAGCTGTTCTACACGGAGCAGATAAATGTCATTCCGTCCGAGCGCTTCGCGCGCTTCGAACAGGTCGTAATAAACTTTACCCGAGCACAGAATTACGCGTTTAATCTTCTTGTCTGCCGCCAATTTAATCTGGCTGATTTCCGGATTATAATGCGCATCATCCCAGAGGAGACGATGAAATTCACTGCCTGGCCCCATCTCCTCAAAAGTCGAAACACAGAGCTTGTGACGCAGCAAGGATTTTGGGCTCATAATAATGAGCGGCTTGCGGAAGTTGCGTTTAACCTGACGGCGCAGGGCATGGAAATAATTGGCAGGCGTCGAAATATTCGTAACCTGCATATTATCTTCGGCGCATTGCTGGAGATAACGTTCGAGACGGGCCGAACTATGTTCCGGTCCCTGCCCTTCATAGCCGTGCGGCAAAAGCATCACGAGGCCTGACATACGGAGCCATTTCTGCTCGGCAGAGCTGATGAACTGATCGACCATGACTTGCGCGCCATTGGCAAAATCCCCGAATTGCGCTTCCCAAATTGTCAGCGCATTTGGTGCGGCAGTTGAAAATCCATATTCAAACCCAAGGACAGCTTCTTCGGAAAGATGTGAGTTCAAGACCTGATAATATTCATTTGCCTCTGACAAATTATTCAGCGGGCAATATTTCTCTTCTGTTTTCTGATCGATCCAATTGGATTGACGCTGGGAGAATGTTCCACGCTCTGAATCCTGACCTGAAAGCCTGACAGGATGGCCATCGGAAATGAGCGTCCCAAAGGCCAAATGCTCGGCCAGACCCCAATCGATATCTCTGCCTCTTTCTACCTTTTCAGCCCGGGCTTTTATGATACGTTTTAGCGTCCGGTGCATATTTAGAGAATTGGGGACTTTAACAATCTGCTGACCAATGGCTTTCAACTGATCAATCTCAACGGCCGTGTCGGCGCGGCGCTTCCCGTCTTTTTCCGTTGGCAAAGAAATCCCTTGCCAAACGCCTTGCAGCCAGTCCGGCTGCTTGGTCTCATAGGATTTGGCTTCGTCGAAATCCTTATCCAATTTAGCGTAAAAATCGTCCATCAGCTTTTGCGCGCCGGCCTCCGTCAGATCGCCTTGCGCAATCAAACGCTCGGCATAAATCTGGCGCGTGGACGGTCGGCCATCAATGGCTTGATACATAATGGGCTGAGTGAATGATGGATCGTCGCCCTCATTATGACCATAACGGCGATAGCAAATAATATCGAGCACGACATCTTTGCCGAATTTCTGGCGGTATTCCGTCGCTACGCGAGCGGCGAAAACAACCGCTTCCGGATCGTCGCCATTAACATGGAAGACGGGCGCTTCGACCATGAACGCCACATCAGAACAATATTGACCTGAGCGATATTCATCCGGCGTCGTTGTAAATCCAATCTGATTATTAACGATCACATGGATCGTCCCGCCCGTGCGGTAACCTACCAATTGCGAGAGCTGGAAAGTTTCCATGACAACGCCCTGCCCGGCAAAGGCGCTGTCGCCGTGGAGAATAACCGCCATGACCTGCTCGGGATTATGGGACTGATATGTGCCCGACGCCATCTGTTGTTTTGCCCGGGTTTTACCGATGACGACAGGTGCAACAACTTCCAAATGGGACGGGTTTGGCGCGAGCGAGAGATGGACCTTATTGCCATCGAATTCGCGGTCATCGGAGACGCCCAAGTGGTATTTCACGTCACCCGAACCAAAGTCTTCTGCACCGGCAGCGACGCCGCCCAGAAATTCGTAGAATATCGCGGAATATGGCTTTTGCATTACGGCAGCCATAACGTTCAACCGTCCGCGATGCGGCATCCCGAAATTGATATCTTTTAGGCCGAGCTGGCCGCCGCGTTTGATAATCTGCTCCAACGCCGGCAGCAGGCTTTCCGCCCCGTCCAGACCGAAACGTTTCGTGCCGGGATATCGTTTATGGATGAGCTGCTCAAAGGTCTCGCCTTCAATTAGCTTTTGCAAAATTGCGAGACGTCCAGGTTTGGAGAAACTGATCTCTTTTTCGGGCCCTTCTAAGCGCTCCTGAATCCAGGATTTTTCTTCCGGATTGGACACTTGCATAAACTGAACGCCCAAGGTCGAACAATATGTCCGCTTGAGGATATCCATGATCGTGGACAGCGTCGCGGTTTCTAGACCCAAAACGCCGTCGATGAAAATTTCACGGTCCATATCTTCGGAACCAAAACCATAGGTCTCGGGGTCGAGCTCTGGATGGGACCCCGGCTTTTGCAAACCGAGCGGGTCCAAATCGGCAATTAAATGCCCACGCGCGCGGTAGGCACGGATAAGCATGAGCGCGTGAAGCGAATCCTTCGCCGCTTGCTCGGCTTCAGAGTCGGATAGGTTTGGCCGCGCGACTTTAACGGCCTGAACGGCAGCAGCACTATCGCCCCAATCGCCGGTTAGCGCAGAGGTCAGCTCGGGCGCCGGATCGGAGGTATAGGCCTCGCGTTTCCACGACGGACCTGCAGCGTTCTTTCTGGCATTGCGGGCGTCCTCACCGAGACTGTCGAAATAGGCGCGGAAGGATGGATCAACGCTGCCGGGATTTTCGGCATAGCGCGCTTGCATTTGCTCCAAATAAGCGGCGTTTCCACCGTCGAGGAAGAGCGTGTCGAGGAAGTCTTGGTTCCGTTCAGAACGGTCGGTCATGCGTGTAAGCCTTGGCTTGGGTCAGACGATTTCTTCAATCGCTCTAGCAGTGTAAAAACGCAGTGTCACCGACGGATTTCTGTATTCTTGTAACACTTATGTGGGGTTCACATCTTGTAACCTTGAGACACAAAAAGCCGCCCTTTTCAGAGCGGCTTCGGTAATCAGATGCGAAGGACTTACCCGTTCAGAACGTCCATCATCGTCACGCCAAGCTTAGCCGGGCTGTCAGACACGCGGATGCCCGCTTTTTCCATCGCTGCAATCTTATCTTCCGCGCCGCCTTTGCCGCCGGAGACAATTGCGCCGGCATGGCCCATCGTGCGTCCCGGAGGCGCTGTGCGGCCTGCGATAAAGCCAACCATTGGCTTGGAAATGCCCTTCTTGGCCATATGCGCAATATATTCCGCCGCTTCTTCTTCTGCTGAGCCGCCGATTTCGCCGATCATGATGATCTGCTTTGTGTCATCATCGTGGAGGAAGAGCTCCAAGCAATCGATGAAGTTTGTGCCGTTAATTGGGTCACCGCCAATACCAATCGCCGTTGTCTGGCCCAAGCCGACTTGGGTGGTTTGGAACACGGCTTCATAGGTCAGTGTGCCAGAGCGCGAAACGACGCCGCAGGTGCCTTTTTTGAAAATCTTACCCGGCATGATGCCAATTTTGCACTCGTCCGGGGTCAATACGCCGGGACAGTTCGGACCAATCAGACGGGATTTGGACCCAACCAAAGCGCGCTTAACAGGTATCATGTCAGAGACAGGAATGCCTTCCGTAATCGCGATGATGAGTTCCATTTCGGCGTCGATCGCTTCCATGATGGAGTCAGCTGCAAAACGCGGCGGCACATAAACGACAGAGGCCGTTGCGCCTGTGGCGTGTTTTGCTTCGGCGACCGTGTCAAAATTCGGCAGACCCAGATGGGTGGTGCCGCCTTTACCGGGCGTGACTCCACCGACCATTTTAGAGCCATATTCCATGGCTTGCTCCGTATGGAACGTCCCGGTTTTACCGGTCATCCCCTGCGTGATGACTTTGGTGTCTTTGTTAATTAATACTGACATACTTTAACGCTCCTCGCGCTTTATTAAATTCGTCAAGTTCTCACCGCCGATGCTTAAATATCGAATTTCCTTCGTATTAAGACTGGTTGTGCACTTTATTTCTTCTTCTACAGCAGGGTCATTCCAAACAAAAAGCAACCCGTCATTATTTGTATATTTTGAAGTTGTTCCCAACTGTATGAATTGGGCTTGTTTCCAATCAACCTCTATATTCAGCTTATGACTCAGTGCTTGTTCACAAAACTCACCTGCCTTTGCTTTAGTTTCCTCAGAAACTGAGTCGTCTCCAATCAGCAACATCAAAACGCCAACAGGCAATATGATCGCTACGCAAATTAGCCACTCTTTCAGCGTCACGATTAGCCTTTAACTGCCGCCACGATCTTCTGAGCGGCGTCATCCAGGTCATCCGCAGCAATCACGTTGAGACCTGAATTTTTTATGATCTCTTTACCGGCTTCGACGTTAGTGCCTTCGAGGCGCACAACAAGCGGGACTTGGAGGCCGACTTCTTTGACCGCGTCCACAGCACCTTGCGCGATGATATCGCATTTCATGATACCGCCGAAGATGTTGATGAGGATGCCTTCGACCTTGTCGTCGGATGTCAAAATTTTGAACGCTGCAACAATGTTCTCTTTCGTCGCGCCGCCGCCCACATCGAGGAAGTTGGCAGGCTCTGCGCCGTAAAGCTTGATGATGTCCATTGTGGACATCGCCAGACCCGCGCCATTGACCATACAGCCGATGTTACCGTCGAGGGCCACGTAGGACAGGTCATATTTGCTGGCTTCGATTTCTTTGGCATCTTCTTCGGTCTCATCGCGAAGTTCTGCAATGTCCGGGTGGCGGAACAACGCATTGCCATCGAAACTGATCTTCGCATCAAGACAATGCAGACGCTGATCTTCTGTCACGATGAGCGGGTTGATCTCCAGCATCGCCATGTCTTTGGCAAGGAAACCTTCATAGAGGATTTTGCCGAGCTTGCCCGCTTGTTTCGCAAGGTCGCCTTTCAGGTCGAGCGCTTTTGAGAGCGTGCGGCCATGATGCGGCATAAAGCCGGTGGCAGGATCAATGTCAAAATTGATGACTTTTTCGGGCGTGTCATGCGCGACGGCTTCGATGTCCATGCCGCCCTCTGTAGAGACGATGAAAGACACGCGCGATGTATCGCGGTTGATGATGATGGAGAGATAAAGCTCGCGGTCAATATCGGACCCGTCTTCTATATAAAGGCGGTTGACCTGTTTGCCTTTATCGTCCGTTTGTTCCGTGACGAGATATTCGCCGAGCATTTCCTCTGAATTCTTGACAACGTCTTCGATAGAGAATGCGAGACGAACGCCGCCTTTGGCATCCTTCGGCGCACCGATAAATTTACCTTTGCCGCGTCCGCCTGCGTGAATTTGGGATTTGACGACCCAAAGCGGTCCGCCAAGTTTTTCTGCAGCCGCTTTGGCCTCGCTGGCATTAAAAATGGCAATGCCTTCACTGACTGGCGCGCCGATGGATTTAAGGACAGCTTTGCCCTGATATTCGTGGATATTCATGGAGGTTCCATTTTGCGGGAATGATCGAATGAACCCGCGTTATAACGCCCTGCGCCCCCGTCGCAACCGTCCAATGACAACCTTTCACCAAGATTTGCATATTTCGCCTATGCGAAGAACAGCATCCACATGGTCCGGCCCGGCATAAAGGCGAAAGCGCCGGGAATGAGGAGCGCGGCGAAATACATGGTCAGGACATGTTTCTTATGCGCCTTAACATTCCCTTTGCGGATGGACGAAACGACTTGATACATTCCAATAAAGGTAATCGGCACAAAAATATGGATCCAAGAAAATGAGCCGTTATTTATCTCGCGAATAAAAATGGCCGTCGTCGCCGTCATGAGCATGAGCATCCCAAAAACCCGCCCGGCCATTTTATGCGCCTTGGTCCCTTTACGGTTGAGCAGCACATAAGCCCCAAGAAAAAATGCACCCATGGCCACCAACATATGGATTTGAATGGCGAGGCTGGCCTGGGTGAAATATTCGATATTCATGGTCGTCTCCTTTTTGACGAGATCACCCAAACCGATTGGCCTCGCCTGCACCAGCGCCTTTGCGCCAACCGGCCAATTGACTTCGCGAACCGACTTGAAATTTGAAGGCCTGCCGTTCACGATACGTGAATGACAGGCCGGAATCCCCAGTAATGCTGCATATTTTGAGCAACCGCATTGTCCGGGGAGGGCTTATCCCCATTCTGGCAGGATTCATTTTGGCGATACTTGCGCCCTTTGGGACAGGGAGTCTCTCGGCCCCAGTACGGTTTATCTATTGGATTGGGATGGCGCTGGCGGGCGGGCTCGGCGCGATGACCATTGACATTATTCTGCGCCGCAAAGCGCCTAACACCTCCCTCTGGATATGGGCTTTCCTGCAATCGGTAGGCGCGACTCTCTTCGTTGCGCCCTTTGTCTTCAAACTCTTCGCGCAGACCAATGTGATGTCAGTCCTATTGACGCTGTTTTACATTTGGGTCGTTGCAATCGTTATCACTGCCTTTGGCCAGCTTTCAGCGCGGCGACATCCGTCTCCGTCTGATGAAGGCAAAACCGCGCGCCCGGTTTTGCTGGACCGCTTGCCGCCGAAATTCCGCGATGCTGACATCTACGCCATCAGTTCCGAAGACCATTATGTCCGCATTCATTCCGTCGCAGGGGAGCATATGATGTTGATGCGGTTATCGGATGCAGAAGATCTCGCTCTGCCGCTAATCGGACTCAAGCCCCACCGCAGTTGGTGGGTCGCGGAAATCGGCGTGGACACTGTCGTGAAATCCGGCGGTAAATTGCAAATCACGTTGAAGTGCGGCACGCAAGTCCCCGTGAGCCGTGAAGGCGCAAAACGTGTGCGTGAGGCCGGCTGGATCTAGCCTTTAACTTGGCCGTAGGCCCAACAGTTCGTCGCATCCAAAACGCCGCCCCCGAGGCTATCAATTTTATACATCCGATGAGACCCCAGGGCTTCGGCAGTTTTGATACTACCGATATTGTCCTTATCGATGACATGGATGCAGCGGTCCCAACCAAGCGTGTTAAATGCGTAGTGGATACAGGCGGCCCCGGCCTCCTTGGCATAGCCTTTGCGGGTTGCATCTTTCATAATCGTCCAGCCAATTTCCGGTTCGGGCCAGCCTTCAGGAAACCATGGCCCCACTCGTCCGATAAATTGCCCCGATGATTTTTCGACGACCGACCAAAATCCATATCCGCGAACTTTCTGATGCCCGATAATCGTCGCCATCTGACGCCAGCATTCTGCACGGCCCAATGTCTTCCCGCCGATGTAACGGACCGTATCTTCATCGGCCATCATCTCGCACCAGCGGTCCAAATCTGCTTCGATATCTATTTCGCGAAGGATGAGGCGGTCGGTTTCGAAAATAATTGTCATTCTCTAGCTTAGGCAGATAGCGATTTTCTGACAATGAAAAACCCGCTTCCGAAAAGGGGTTTCGGAAGCGGGTTACAAACTCAGCCAAATGAAAGGAGAACGAAATGGCTGAATTCCTTTAATCTACGCTCAATCAAATGAAACGTTCCGCACATCTTCACCTTTTTCTAAAGAAAAATAGCTCTCGACCCACTCCGGCGCAGAAAACGGATCAGACGCATCCAATGAGAATGCGTATTTTTCTGTCGGCATGCCGAAAGCATTCGTGTCCAATTTGCCGTTTCCGTTGACGTCGTGAAAGACTTTGAACGCGTAGTCTCCTGCGGGCAGGTTGCCGAATGTGATCAAAGTTTGTGCGCTATCAACGGCGGATTTGGCCTCGCGGAACGGCGCGCCCTCGGAGTCGAACCCCTCTTCGGTGTTATAGACAGCAACCATGATCTGCCCGGTTCGGGCCTCATATCCTGAGACCTTTAAAATGAGCGTTGAAGATGTATCGACCATTCCGGGTTTTGCTGTGGCTGAATTTTCCGAGACGACTTCGGGAGTGATCGTCTCAGTTTTTGTTACAGCAGGCGTCTCCACCACCTCGGTTTTATCGGGGGTACTGGCGCACGCGCCAAGCGCAAGCGCGGCAATGGCAGCCGCCAGGGTGAATTTTCGAATTTTAGTCGGCGATTTAAAATGTGTCATATGTATCCAATGCACGACTTCTAATTTGGGTTCCAACTTATGTGAGCGCTAGGAGCAATGTCCTTCAGGCAGCAGGCCCGCTTCGACAACGAAAATTTCCGCTTGCTCTCAGGGGGTGTGGGACCTATCCGCCCCATCTTGCAAAGCGGCACGGACGGGTGGCTGAGCGGTTGAAAGCGCCGGATTCGAAATCCGGTATGGGTGCAAACTCATCGGGGGTTCGAATCCCTACCCGTCCTCCGCCCACCTTGTAAGACCCGCTCCTCACACGATTTGAAAAATCGTTGTTGGGGCTGTGGTGGTCGTCAAGCTCACGCCGCGAGGGTGAAGTATTTAATCAACGTAATACGTATCTCCCGGTTTGCCCTTAAGAAGATCTTCTAAATCAATCCCCCAAGGAAAACCCTGATCTGAAATAATATAGTCTGCGGACAACTCTTCAGTTTGTGAACTCTCTGAATCAAATATTGCAACAGTACTCAAAATTGATTGATTTACTCTAATTTTCGCTCCAAAAAACTTTTCCCTCGAATTGTAAGATAGTGAAATTCCTAGTTGTTGCTCTGCCAACTTATTGGGATTTTTAAACAACAAAAACTCCTCGAATTTTATTCCAAGAATATCAATTTGGACTGGTTTCTTAAGCAGAATGTCTCTTTCCGCAATCGTCACAATTTTGGAACCAATTGGAGCAATTTTCTTTAAGTAAAGGTAGTAGAGACCTACCGCCAATTTCGCCAAACTCAGATCAACAATTTTGCCTACGTTATCATTGAAACCCACCATCGGCACATCACGCCATAATAAGCCTTGAGGCTTGAGTACATCCAAGTTTCTTAGAGAACGTCTTTTTTCTCTATCAGAAATAAAGTATGGTTTCGTAGTAGGGTAGTTATTGTGAAGCGCTCTGATCATGCGATCAATTTCAGAATAATCTTCGGTGAATTTTCCAGTCGGGTCAAATCGACTAACGAAAGCGAATATCAAATCTAGAGCACGGCTTGACCGATTACACTTCTGGCACGATGGGAAGCGCAACTCTCGCGGACTTGACTTTTCTACAAAGAAAATTTTTGGCGGTTGATGATCAATCTCAACAGCAAGAGATTTCCCACCGCAGAAACAGCAATGACTATTTTTGGCAAAGAACTTTTCCCTCCTCCGTTTTCTTTCGCCCAATTTCTAAATCTCCTTCGAGGATAGGAACAAAATAGGAACATTTTTTTGACTTACAACAGATAAATTTCACTTTTCTGTGGTTAAAAACGCAGAACGCCCCTCTCGGGGCGTCGCCGTTCCGGCGTGAGCGAAAATGCCACTACAGCCCCTTCGCTTCGCTACGGAGCGGGCATTTTCGCTATCGGAAGCGTTTGTGTCCAGACGTTAGTCTTTTAGACTGGGCTCCATCTCCTGACAGTCCGCTATGATTTTCTCTACCGCCGCAACAGATGTCATAAACATTTCGCGCTCGTCGTTTTTCAGGCGGATGTTCATGACTTTCTCGACGCCTTTGGCCCCGATCATCGCGGGCGCGCCGACATAGAGACCGCGCACACCAGCGATTTGGCCGGAGAGACGGACCGCGCATGGCAGGATGCGTTTCTTATCGCGCAAATAGCTGGTCGCCATTTCAATCGCGCTTTCCGCAGGCGCATAGAACGCGGACCCATTACCGAGCAGACCAACAATTTCGCCGCCGCCCTTACGCGTGCGCTCAACAATGGCGTCGATGCGCTCTTGTGTTGTCCATTTCATCTTAATCAAGTCAGGGATCGGCACACCGTTCACCGTGGAATACCGGATCAGCGGCACCATAGTGTCGCCGTGGCCGCCGAGAACGGAGGCGTGAACATCTTCAACAGAACAGCCAAATTCATCGGCGAGGAAATAGCGGAAACGCGCGCTGTCGAGTACGCCGGCCATGCCAACAACTTTGCGCGGCTGGAGGCCTGAGAATTTCTGCAAAGCCCAAACCATCGCGTCGAGCGGGTTTGTGATACAGATAACGAAGGCTTTCGGCGCGTGGGCTTTGATGCCTTCCGCGACCTGTTTAATCACGCCGAGATTTTTGCCGATGAGCTCGCTGCGGTCCATCCCCGGCTTGCGCGGGAAACCCGCCGTTATGATGCAAACATCCGCGCCTGCGATGTCAGCATAATCATTTGTGCCGCGAATGTTGGCGTCCTTACCGAAAACGGGAGCGGCCTCGGAGAGATCGAGCGCTTTGCCTTTGGCTGTGCCCTCAAAAATATCGAACAAGACGATATCGCCAAGCTCTTCGCGGGCGGCAATGTGAGCTAAGGTTCCGCCGATCATACCGGCGCCGATAAGAGCGATTTTTGCCCGTCCTGATTGAGTGGCCATAGAGAATCTCCGAGTTGGCGTGTGTCGTTGGGGAGCCTTTAGACCCGCGAAGGGCTCGGGGCAATGTCACGATTAGGTTTTGGCGCATCAGGTTAGCAGGCATGCGGATTTGTTTGCTGCCTATCGCGAGGCCAGCCGAAGGTCGGTATTTAAGCAGGACGTGCCCGCAGAGTTGGTCTTCTGATGGAATACCAGAAGGAAAGTTAGTTTTACAAAAGACCGAAACGCTGATTGTAAGACAGCATCTCAAGCTCTGCGGCAGTGGTTGTAGATGAAGCGGCCCGTCTGTCCCACCAGTTAGGCCAGCGTTGGACCCAGGCGTCGGCTCTCACTCCAAAAGTCCCGGCACAAGAATTGGAGTCACCCAAAACTGCTCAGACCCACCGTCTCTCAAACTGGTAAATGACGTCTCACCTGTCCCGTGTTTGAAAGAACTTGTTCAACTTATCACAGGTTTCGGATGTGAGGATTATTCTCTTGAGATTTCTTGTAAGACGTTGAGATAGCGGAGTTTTGGATTTTTTGAAATGAGGATATAGATTCCAAACTTCAAATTTTGGGGCGTATCGGTGGCTTAGCGGGCCTCCGCGAGCGTCCTTAATGGAGCGATTTTAGGACGCTCAAATTTTGCAGAAATATCCTCATAGCTATCGGCATTTTTCTTCTAGAATTTTTATCTTATCCTTAAAACCATCTAATTGAAATACGGGCCCATCTTTTAATGTCAAAGTTTTTCCACTTTTGAGCATGGGTATGAATCCATATTTTACTTCATGCGTAGGATCAAATTTCCCCCGCTCAATTTGGCTTTCAAAGGCCGGCACATTATCTTTATAGCTCAGGATATTAACAAAACTGCCGTCAATATTATATTCTCTGTTTTTGCTATTATGCCAAGATGTGCCTCCAAATCGAACGACAGACAGTTTACGACTTTCTAAATCAAACACTCCTGCCGTCTTACCTCGCTGATGACCAGTCCTGTTAATGTCATCATGGGTCAGGTGTGGATTAATGCTTTGCCCCCACCTCTCGGGTTTACAACGTATAGAAAGCTCAGCGTAGCGTTGTTCGTAGTTGGCATTCATGAATGGGCCCACAACCTTCGTTAAGGTCCATTGTCCGCTCGTATCTTGAAATATCCACCATGAGCCGATTTCAGGTTTTCCATATTCAGTATCTATTTTGAGTAACGGCTCAGTGAGTTCCGATGGAGCCTTTTCAGAAACCACGCTGTCCTTGATAGCTTCTAAGAGAGTGGCGTCGTTTTGTTCATCGGAGACTTGCCGACTGCATCCAATTAATATTCCAGCAGAAATGATTATGAAACATAGCTTTAAGGAGGCAGTCATGAGTCCAAAAGTAACCTGTCGACGGATCTTGCACAAATAAAAAAAGGCCGTTTCTTTCGAGTTGGGATTTATCTCTATTTAACTTGGTCCCACCGAAGCGTAACCGCACCGGTAAACTGTTCGTCTTTTATGGTCCGCTAAGCTTCCATTTGGGAAGAAACATGAACGGCTTATTTTGGGTGCGGATTCAAGCGGTCGCCGCAACACATTGGCTGAACCTCTCAGCCGGTGTTTCATAGTCGAGGGTCTTTCTGGGACGCTCGTTGAGCTGTCTTGCTACCGCATTTAACTTCGCTTGGCTATGGAC
>Ga0209187_1001618_pt1 | contig 24952 bp, 22 predicted proteins | sample BantaG_FD_187430 | JGI IMG/M metagenome (GOLD analysis project Ga0209187, IMG submission 187430) | Marine algal microbial communities from Bantry Bay, Ireland - BantryBay_4 metaG (SPAdes) (version 2) | ecosystem: Host-associated > Algae > Red algae > Unclassified | place: Bantry Bay, Ireland...
GCAAAAAGATCAAACCAAAAACGTAAATTTATTATTAACTCATTCCTTAGAAGTTAGAGGTCTTCAAATGTAGGATGAAAATCTTCCTACGTTACTCTACGCGATTAAAATTTTCAATAATAAAATTAAAAATAAATAATATGATATTTACCTAATAGGAGGTATATCATTGAGGTTTGAATCTCTATATCTTTGTAGGAGAAAGATATAAAGCCTTCCTTCGTTTTTTTAAAATAAAAATATGGGGAGTAATATAACAAAGTGTTTTTTGATAGATACAATTATTATATTAATGGTTTTGAAGGGAGATGCGCAGGAATCGGCGGATATCCGAAAGGAAAATAACTAATAGAAATAAATAAAAGTGATCTACCTACGGTGGGGAGTATATTATTACCACTGGCTAAAGTAGCATCACCAAGAATATGATCATGGTGAATTATTAGGAGAGGAGATAAATTATAATCCCATAGTGCATAATGAAGGTAGCCGCTCGGCTACCTTCCTCTCTTTTTTTAGCCATTTGTAAAAATAATTCTCAGCCCAAATATTAGCGGCCGTCCTTGTAAATCATTCACGGTAGTTCCTTCATTTAAATTAGTATCAAAGCTATTGTAATCAATATTGGTAAGTGGTATCCTAATGAAAGGACGAAGTGATAATCTGATTTGATTGGATCTAGGAGTATTAAAACCAAGATAGAAGGTAGTACTATAGTTATTCTCTTTCAAAAAAAGTGATTTTGTTTCCGCTCCATCTATACTTGCCTTTATACTGGAAATATTAAAGTCCACGGATCCACCGTAAGAAAACCAGTCGAATTGATTATCTATTCCAAAAGAAAAAGTTTGGAATCTTCCAAATAGTTTGATAGAACTAGTGACGTCATCAATTTCTGAGAGAATCACTTCTTCATTATCAAAACGGTACACCCAGGTTGCCTCCACACCTAAAAAATCCACTTCGTACCGAAGTCCAAAAAGCAATCCATTGCTTAATCCAAAACTACCAAAAGGACTGAGGGCATCGGGGTTGGATGTATTGTAATTTTCGAGTATTTCATTGGCAGTAGTAGCGTTGGAGAAACTCAAATCGTAGCCACTGTTAATTCTTAACTGTGCGTTGACATTGAAATAGGAAAATAAAAAGAGACAAAGGGATAGTGTTAATCTGCGGGCAAGTGAAGTAGATTTCATGATATTTGTTTGAAATAAAGCAAAATGGTCCTTGGGTATGTCAGCAAATTTACGAAATATCTACCTAATTTGATATAATTAATATATAAGCATTTAAAAAATGTTTTATTAATTTGCAATTAAAAACATATTGTTTTATATTTGTAGCCAATCCAGGTAATAACTACCGAAACACTATTCTTTTTTGAGTAATTAAACATCGTAATCATGGAAAAGACTTTATGGAAAAGTCACTGGTGGGCCTATGCCCAGACCAATTGGTTGAAGATCGTTGTCTTTGGAATTTTGTGTTTTATTTTTTTAAAAAAAGACCTCACGTTTCAACTTAATCTTAATGCTCCTTTAAAAGTAGAGGAGGCGGTTGACGAAAATCAACCAGCTTTGAAATCGAGGAAAAGTAAACCATCCCAAAAATTAACTGATAAAGCTACGGTTTTGTCTTCTGTAACGCCTAATAAGTCCGGCTTTATGGATAAAGTAAACTTTCAGGAAACGCAAGTGACAAGTCAGAAAACGCCAACTGTTGATTTTCAACCAGTTGGGGAAATTGACGAATGGACCATTAAAAGCTATATTGAACGATTTAGTCAGGTAGCGATTACTGAACAAGAGCGGTTTCAAATCCCTGCATCTATTATATTGGCCAACGGCATCTTTCATAGTTTTGCTGGGCAGGGAGAAATTACGCTTAAAGGAAAAAATCATTTTGGCATCAAATGTACCTCTAACTGGACGGGCAAATCTATTAAGCAAAGTGGCCAATGTTATCGTAAATATGTGAGTGCATGGGAAAGCTTTCGGGACCACAGTCATTACTTAAACCAGGGAAAGTTTAAAAGTCTTAAGAAATTTGAAATAACAGATTATAAATCTTGGGCAAAAGGGCTGGAAAAGTTAGCGTATGGAGAACAACTAAATATGTCTTACCAGCTAATCCAGTTGATAGAACAATACAAACTTTATCAATTTGACCTGGATGGTATCTAAGGAATGAGGTATTAATAAATTAAGAATTTTGGGTTAGAGATTTTTGTTGCTAGTAAGGCAAAAAACGTAGGGATAGCGCGCTATCACGAGGCTTTTTAACGAGACTAGCGGCAAAAAGATCAAGCCAAAACGTAAATTTATTATTAACTCATTCCTAAGTGATAAATAAGAAAGCCAATTGCCAGAATAACGGATATATAGTTTGCTACGTGCACTCAAAATATTACTGATCCATTCCCGGATATTTTCTTTTATAGTAATAGACCCCTGCTCCGTAAACCCAGCCTTCTCCACCACGTTTGGTCTTTACTTTTATCCACGGCTCATCCGCCACAGTGGTTCCCAGCGAGATCTGTTCCGTAAAGGGTGTAATTTCATTCAAAAAATGTACTTCCTCGAATAAAACAAGTTTGTTAAGAATTGCGCTGTCCAGACTTGGGGCACTTCGAATATTGAGGCCATCAATGGTCACGTATAAACGGGTAGCCGTACTCATCGAAGTCGTTGGTAGAGTAGGGGACGTTTGCTGAACTGGAACAGTCGTTAATGGTATTGTAACTTCGGTAACGGAGCTAGTCGGTACAAGGATACTATCTGGCGAACTGGTAGTTTGCCCAGTTTCAGCTGCCTGATCGGTAGCGGTGGGTGTATCCGCAGCATCCGTGCTGGCGTATTCCAGCCGTTTTTCATTGCACCGTGGAATAGCAAAAAGCATAAAACTGATGAAAAACACGATAATGATCATGATTTCAAGACCGGGTAGTAAGGATTTTTTTTTCTTAGCCATAGTATTAAAATGTTTTTAAACAACTTCAAAGAAAGTTACGGTATTAAAACTTCTTCACTAACTTGTGGTTAGAAGTATTGTATCAACAAACTTCCTTTTTTATACGAATCGAATGCGTAAGATATGAACCAAAATTTAACTTATCAAATAGCCCTCACAAAAATACCCATGGTTGGACTTTGGACGGCTCGTTTGCTCATCGGGGCCTGCGGGAGTGCCGAAGCAGTTTTTAGTGAAAATAAAAAAACTTTAACAAAAATTCCCAGAATTTCACCAGCGATCGTTAAGAATATCCTGGAAGCGAATCCAGAGGCATTAAGTGTCCCTGATCTTACCTTTATTAAGGAACATAAAATCAAGCCACTTTTTTTTACAGATCCTGATTATCCCTCTCGCTTAAAACCATTCTCAGATAGCCCCATGATTTTATATTACAAAGGTAAGGCAAATCTGAATGCGGACCGTATTGTTTCAATAGTAGGTACCAGAACACCAACCGAATACGGTAAAACGTATTGTCAGGAGATTGTGGAAGGTCTTGCAAAATATAATGTCTTGGTCATTAGTGGGCTTGCGTACGGGATTGATGTGACAGCCCACCAGAAATGCTTATCTTTACAGATTCCAACGGTTGGGGTGCTAGGGCATGGAATGAGCCAGATATATCCGGCTGCCCACAAACCCGTCGCCGCAAGAATGCTGGAACAAGGAGGGATTTTGACGCAGTTCGGACCAGATAAAGGGCCCGAAAGAGAACATTTCCCAATGCGCAACCGGATCGTAGCCGGAATGTCCGATGCAGTTGTTGTAGTTGAAACGGCTCGAAAAGGAGGATCTATGATTACTGCGGAGTTGGCGAATGGTTATAATAGAGATGTGTTTGCCGTACCGGGTAGATTAAATGACCGCTTTAGTAAAGGGTGCAATCACCTCATAAAAATACATAAAGCACAACTATTAGAATCCGCCGATGATATCGCTTACATCATGCGCTGGACCGAAAAAGATGCTTCGAAACAAAGACAAACCGCTTTATTTCCGGAACTAAATGAACACGAAAAGAATATATTAAATTTAATTGGAGAAACAGACCAAATAAACATTGATCAACTGGCTTATCAGGCGGAACTAAACAGTAGCGAAATGGCTACTTTGATCTTACAACTAGAATTTAAAGGACTCATTAAAACACTCCCTGGAAAACGATTTGTCCTAATTGAATAGGTAAGCGTCTTTATTATTTGGTTTTTCTTCTATCATAAATAGCAGACTATGAAGTTGTTTAAGAATGTCTTAGTTGTAACTATTGTGCCTGCTGGTTGGCAGGCGGACTTCATTCGTCAATAACTTCTATATACCATTTTACATGAGAGTAATATTTTTGATTTTAATAATCCCGGTAGTCTTGCTTAATTGTGGATCTTCTCGGCCCGCGGCAGGTAATGGTGAAACGCCAGGTCACACTATTCCAAACACGAATAAGGAAAAGACCGCCAAAAATCTCATCTTAATGATTGGAGATGGTATGGGACTAACACAAATTACCGCAGGTATCTACGATAATAATAATTTTTTAAATTTTGAAAATTTCCCAGTTACTGGACTAATGAAGACCCATTCTTACGATAACCTTGTAACGGACTCTGCCGCCGGAGGAACTGCGATGGCTTGTGGTGTGAAAACTTATAACAATGGGGTTGGGGTAGATAAAGATGGAACACCCGTAAAGTCAATCTTGGAAGAAGCAGAGGAAAAAGAAATGGTGACGGGAATTGTCGTTACCTCTGCGGTGGTAAACGCTACCCCTGCTACCTTTATGGCCCATCAAAAGCTAAGGGCTTTTACCGAACCAATCGCCGAGGAAATTGCCAACTCTGGGGTTGACTTTTTAGTTGGTGGGGGTAAGAAATATTTTGATCGAAGGGATTCGGATGAAAGAAATCTTGTCAAAGAAATGGAAACCAAAGGATATCAGATAGAAGATTTTATCCGAAACCGAAAAATACAGGATGTTCGTATTGATTCTGAAAAAAAGTTTGTTTATTTCACGGCGGATGATGATCCGTTGACAAAAATTACCGGACGGAAATATCTTCCCTATGCTAGTAAGATGGGGGCGGAATTTTTAAAAGCTAGAAGCGAAAATGGATTCTTTATGATGATTGAAGGTTCTCAAATTGATTTGGGGGGACATGCTACTAATTTTAAATACGTAATGTCTGAACTCAAAGATTTTGACGAAGCGATTAAAGAAATTCTCAAATTTGCCGAAGCAGATGGAGAGACACTTGTCATCGTAACGGCAGATCACGAAACAGGTGGCCTGACAATCAAAGAAGGTTCAAAACTCAAAAAAATCAAATCTGATTTTTCTTATGGTCGGCACAGTGGAACCATGGTTCCTGTCTTTGCTTATGGACCGGGATCAGAAAAGTTTACCGGTATTTTTGATAATACTGAATTATACCGGAAGATGAAAGCGGCTCTGGCATTATAAACGTTGGTTGATAATAACAGACATAAACACACTTACTATGAAGTTTAATACGCTCGGTACGACCGATCTTAAAGTTTCTGAAATCTGTCTGGGAACGATGACTTTCGGAGAACAAAATTCTGAAAAAGAAGGACATGAGCAACTGGACTTCGCAACGGATCACGATGTCAACTTCATTGATACCGCGGAGATGTACTCCGTTCCGGGTCGAAAAGAAACAGCACATAGCACGGAAAAAATAATTGGTTCCTGGTTGGGAAAACGAAAGGATCGAGACAAGCTGATCATTGCTACCAAAATTACCGGACCTTCTGAGGGTATTACCTGGATTCGTAAGCCACTGGACTTTTCTCCAACTTCCATTAAGACTGCTCTTGATGGCAGCCTAAAAAGATTACAAACAGATTATATTGATTTATACCAATTGCACTGGCCTGAACGGAAAGCCAATTTTTTTGGAAAACGTAGTTATGTTCATGATGCCAGTGATCCGTGGATAGATAATATTTATGAAGTACTTAATGCCCTCAACGATCATATCAAGGCGGGGAAAATCCGACATATTGGTATTTCTAATGAAACGCCCTACGGAACGATGCGTTATCTGGAAGAATCTGCCAAAAATGGATTACCTCGGGTCGTTAGTATCCAAAACCCTTACAGTTTACTCAACAGGACCTTCGAAGTCGGAATGGCTGAAATGGCCATCAAGCAAAAAGTGGGTTTATTAGCTTACTCACCCCTGGCGTTTGGATTGTTATCCGGAAAGTATCATCATAAAAAAGATCAACCAACCGACCGTCTTAACACCTATAAACAGCAGATGACCCGCTACAAAAGCGAGCAATGTTATGATGCCACCGCTCAGTATCTTGAAATTGCAAAAAGTAATAACATGAGTCCGACTCAAATGGCGCTTGCGTGGATTAATACTCGGCCATTTATTACCAGTAATATCATCGGCGCAACCACCATTGCACAGCTCAAAGAAAATATTAGCAGTACTGAATTTGAAATAACGGAAGAAATGGAAAAGGCAATTGAGGTGGTACAAGACAAGATACCGAATCCAGCACCGTAGTCTTTGGTTTCAATAATTTTATCTAGAAAGCAGTTAATCATACGAAATGATTAGCTGCTTTTTAGATTTTATTATGATTAAAAAACATCAAATTAGAATGCTAAGGAATGAGTTAGGAATGGCGATTAAATAGATTGAGATTAATACCTCATTCCTAAATAAACCTATAGATGGCGTTCCGAGTGATAGGAAGATCTTACCAGAGGACCACTCTCAACATATTGTAAACCTCTTTGTAAACCAACCTCTTTGTACATCGCAAAAACATCGGGATGAATATATTCCACTACGTCCAGATGCATCTTTGTAGGCTGTAAATATTGTCCAATGGTCAAGACATCACAACCATGAGCGACCAGGTCGTCCATGATTTCAAAAACTTCTTCTTTTTTTTCCCCGAGTCCGACCATGATTCCGGATTTAGTTCGTTTACCAAAATCCTTGGTTCGCTGAATTTGTTCCAGGCTACGATCATATTTTGCTTGTGGCCGTATTTTGCGATATAGACTTTTAACAGTTTCCATATTATGGGACACCACCTCCTGTCCACCACTGATCATTTTTTCTAGCGCATCCCAGGTCGCACGAACATCGGGAATCAAGGTTTCGATGGTCGTAGAAGGACTAGACGTCTTGGTTTGTACAACGGTTTGGTACCAGATTTCAGCACCTCGATCCTTGCGCTCGTCACGATTTACCGAAGTAATAACGGCGTGTTTTACCTGCATCAATTTAATGGCTTCGGCTACGCGTCGCGGTTCATCCTCGTCGTATTCTTCTGGGCGTCCCGTTTTTACTGCACAAAATGAACAAGATCGAGTGCAAGTGTTTCCTAAAATCATAAAAGTAGCCGTACCTGCGCCCCAGCATTCTCCCATGTTTGGACAATTACCACTTTGACAGATCGTATTTAATTTATATTGATCAACTAAATTTCTTACTTTTTTGTAGGGCTCTCCAATAGGAAGTTTAACCCGAAGCCAGTTTGGCTTACGGCGTACGGGGTCTTTTTCTGATTTATCAATGATGGGTAAATCCAGCATGTTTGATTATATTTTATAGACTGGGCTGGTATTACCAACGTTTACCCAGTTGAATATTTAAATAAAGGTTTAGAAAAAATGGACGGTTTTCGGCATTAACAATATCATTATTTTCTACCAGAATAGGCATTTTCTTTACAAAAACATCTAGCATAAAACCTGCTTCGATGGCTTTCACAAATTCGTCGAAGGCACCCCAATCCAGATGTACACCCGCTTTAGCATGAAAGCCTGGTACGAGAGAGATTTCCTTTAATCCACGCGAAAATCCTGCGGAGCCAAAGATATTTCGTTCGTCTAGAAAAAAGCTGGCGTTTTCATCCGAATATTTTTCGGTACTGATAAAGTCGCGGCCATCCTCTGATCTAAAAAATTCTAAATAATAAGGTTTGAGGATCCCGAGCGTGGGACCGAAAGAGTAGGTATATCCGGCGGAAAGTCCCCGGTCTTTAGCTTTTTCAGTTAGATATTTTTTTTCTCCGACGGCTGCTCTGAGCGCGAACAAACTATTTCGTTTTCCAAAAATGAAAGAACGTGAAGAACGTCCATTGATACCCGATTGGTAATCAAAACTCTGTCGATTTTCTTTGGTGTGTTTTAATTCGCCAATTTCAAATTGGTAAAATCGGGTTCGATAATAAGTTTTTATACGACCAATATTTACCCCTAACGCAAAACCGTAAGTGTGCAAGCGGATATCGAAAGTAAATTCTTTATCATATATGATTCCAACGGGCGTATTATCAATCCTTTTGGGTTGAAAAGTGCCCTGAGCATCTGCACCAGAAGCGAGAAATATTAAAAAGAGCGTATAAACAAGGTATTTTTTCATAAAATCGCCCAGATTAAGAAATGAATTATTCCGTGACCCAATTGCTGTTATTTAGCAACTTTTTTATTTAACAACAAAAGATACGCCTATAGTTTTTAAAGATACGGATAAAATATAAAAATTGGAGCGAAAAGACAGTTTTATGAAATTAAGGGTGTTTATCCGACCATTTCGGTCGCAAAGTCAAGGAAGAGCTTTTCTACATTTTCACCAGTTTTGGCACTGGTAAAGAGATCGACGGGTAAAGGGATTTTTTCCAGGAGTGTTTTGAGTTCATTTTCGGTGGCCAGATCCTTTTTATTACCTACTATCTTAATGGTCGTTAATTTATTAATACTTTTAAGATACTCCAGGTCTTGTACTATGTTGCCGTAAGTCGAAGGGCGGGAGACATCAAAGACGTAAATAATACCACTAGTACCTAAAAAATAGGAGGTTGGAACTTTATTTTGAGCTACTTCTCCGGCAATATCCCAGATCATCATGGACAAATCACCATTTTCCATGTTGACTAGCTTTTTTCCTACTTTAACTCCAATGGTCGTAAGGTATTTATCCTCAAATTTATTATTAATAAATCTTTGGAATAAAGAGGTTTTTCCTACCCCAAAGCTACCCGTCAAAATTACTTTTTTGCTTAACATGTTTATTTGTGGTTCTTATTCCTGAATATTAAACTGGTTAAAATGTTTACTGAGCGCAGCAGAAATCCTGTCTGTCAGCGTTGAATTAACGTTCGTAGTATCAAAGGGTACATTTTCTTGTGCAAAAGTAATTAATTTATTAGATAAAGTCTCTTTTTCTGAGGTGGATATTGATCCGGTCATAGCGACTGCAAAATAGTAGGAAGGCAAATTGTGGAGGAAAATTTTATAATTTTCGTATTGAATCATTTCCAGATCTTCATTTCCACGGTTAAAAGCATCCTCTGCAAAGGACTTAATGGCCGTAAGCATCCCCGCAATTACATCCTGATCGGTATTCACCTCCTTAGCATAACTACCCAGTAGTAATCCGGATTCCCTTTGTACCAGATAGACTTCGTGCACTTCCGGGAGATCCAACTGACTTAAAACGACATCACTGTCGGAAGTCCCAAAAAAACGGTTAAATATGTTTTTGGGAGAAAAGCGATTTTGAACGGTTTTTACCTGAGTGTCAATTCCTTCTTTAAGGATCTGAAACTGAGCCGTAATATACTTTTTTATGATCGTATTAAGCCTGGGGGAAATCATGTTGATGATTTCATCCTGTGACTCAGAAAGTTTTTTAGCAATGATTTCTTCAATGATTACCCCGTATTCTTCACTGAAATTTTCTTTTAAAAAAGCGAGATGCTGCCGAATGATGGGGGATACTTTTTCGGAGAGTTGTGCCTCGTCTTCCAGTATTTCCCGAATAGCCGTCAAGGCTTCCCGATCTTCAGATAATAATACCTGCCGCAACTGTTTGAGTAGTTGTGCTTCTTCTTCAGGCGATGGGGAAGAGGAAGGGCGGTTCATAAATTTTTTGGTTAAAGATATTTAGGAACGGTACATTTTATACCGATGGTGGGTTCTTGATCCCCTTGGCGTGAAAATGAAATTATTCACCAATAAGCTTTTGACTCAACTCAGCCATCATCTTACCAAGTTTTTTCTTGTCATCGTTAGTAACCTTGTCAATTTTGGAGTTTAAATCCTCAATGCTGGAGGCAATCAGGTTTTCCAGTCGGTCCATCCGATCGGAAAAATTCCGGTTGGATTGTTCCTCCCGATCCGAAATATTGGCACTTAAATAATCTATTCTTTGGTGAAAAATCTCTTCCAGTTGGTTGAGTCGTTCGTCCAGCTGATTGAATCTTTTCTCGTATTCCGAGATCTGATTTCCCATCAGAATATCACGAATAATAGAAATTTCGCCAGTTTGTTGGCTGTGATTAGGGTCGGAATGATGATTCTTTTTAGACATAGTTTAAGAAGTCTGTGTACAAAGGATTAAAAGTAATAAAAAAATTTTAGTTTTATACCCAAAAAGGAGCTTGTCCTAATATTAATTTTATTTAAAATATATCAATCGGTTGCAATTGATATAGATTCTACAAAGCAAATATTCGATGACTTATAACTTTACCGACCACAATTCTATCATTAATCAATTTATTGCCGAACTTCGAGACGTCAATATCCAACAGGACCGGATGCGTTTTCGTCGCAATATGGAACGAATTGGAGAGATCATGGCCTATGAAATCAGTAAAGGGCTGTCCTACGAACAAAAACAAGTAGAAACGCCTATGGGTATCGCCAGTTGTATGGTGCCCGGCTCTAAAGTAGTGGTCGCTTCTATCTTGCGGGCTGCATTGCCTTTTTACCAGGGTTTTATTAATACGTTCGATCAGGCCGGAAGTTGCTTTATTTCTGCTTATCGAAAGCACCACAAAGATGGGACTTTCGAAATTACCCTGGAATACGTCACTTGTCCTGATCTCACCGGAACCACCCTCATCCTTGTTGATCCGATGCTGGCTACGGGCGCTTCGATGGACGTGGCTATTCGCTCTCTAGAAGAATATGGGAAGCCTGAGGCATTACACATCTGTACAGCGATTGCTTCCGATTATGGCTATAATTATATTCGTAGACTTTATCCAAAGGCCCACATCTGGATGGGCGCTAAAGACGAAGAATTGACCGCTAAATCGTATATCGTTCCCGGACTGGGTGATGCTGGCGATCTTTGTTTTGGACCTAAGCTGCAGGAATAAGTACGATTTAGCTATCTTCGTATTTTGGGAGTTCGCTAACTGTCAATTTATTTTATCAAACAACTATGGAACAACTCAGCGCCGGCCTTATTTTGGTCATCGTCATCGGTTATTTTTTATTGCTTTTAGGAATCTCCTTTTTTACGGGGAAATCTGCGAGCAATCAGGATTTTTTTATTGCCGGTCGTCAGTCCCCCTGGTATTTGGTAGCCTTTGGAATGATCGGAGCCTCTTTGTCGGGCGTAACTTTTATTTCTATTCCGGGATGGGTAAACGATAGCCAGTTTTCCTATATGCAAATGGTACTGGGCTACCTTATCGGTTATACCGTAATTGCGACCATTCTGATGCCCATGTATTACCGACTCAAATTAACTTCTATTTATACCTATTTAGAACAAAGGTTTGGTCCGGTTTCTTATAAGACGGGTGCCTCTTTTTTCATTTTATCTCGAGTGATAGGTGCTTCTTTTCGACTCTATCTGGTCGCCATTGTTCTGCAGCGTTTCGTGATGGATACTTATGGAATTCCTTTTTGGATTACGGTGCTGCTCACTATTATGTTGATCTGGATTTATACTTTCAGAGGTGGTATCAAGACCATCGTCTGGACAGATACGCTGCAAACTTTCTGTATGCTAGCGGCGGTAATACTTACCGTCGTCGTTATTGCTAATCGGTTAAATTATTCCCTGCCCGAATTAGTCGAGAGTGTTCAGAATTCTTCTTATTCCCAAATTTTCTTTTTTGAAGGAGGGTGGTCTGATTCAAAAAATTTCTTTAAGCAATTACTAGGTGGTGCCTCGATCGCGATTGTAATGACAGGGCTGGATCAGGATATGATGCAGAAAAATCTTAGTTGCAAAAATATCGGTGATGCCCAAAAAAATATGTTCTGGTTTTCGATTGTGTTGGTTTTTGCCAACCTGCTTTTTTTGACCCTAGGTGCCTTGTTATATATCTACACCAATCAGGTCGGGATTGAAATACCTACCAAAATTGTCAACGGAGTCGCTAAAATGGATACCGATTTGTTATATCCTATGATTGCTTTACGTCATCTCGGACCAGCAGTTGGAGTAGTATTTATTTTGGGATTAATCGCTGCGGCTTATTCCAGTGCTGACTCTGCTTTAACTGCATTGACTACTTCCTTTTGTGTGGATATTTTAGGATTTGATACCGATGAAACCGCTGAAGAATCTGTAAGAAAAGAACAGCAACGTAAACGTTTTTTGGTTCACATTGGATTTTCGGTACTCCTATTTTTTGTCATTCTTGTTTTTTATTTGGTAAATAATGAGGCGGTTATTAAACAAATATTTACGGTGGCTGGCTATACGTACGGACCGTTGTTAGGACTTTACCTTTTTGGATTTTTTATTGATAGGGAAGTAACGGATAGGTTAACACCCGCCATTTGTATTGCTTCGCCAATTCTTACTTTTTTTATAAATTTATACTCGGAGCAATTATTTTTTGGGTATAAATTTGGTTTCGAATTATTAATTATCAACGGATTAATTACGTTCATTGGTTTATTTATTTTTTCGGAAAGAACTCCATAGCCGTCAGATTAAAAAATAAAATTACTGATTATCAGTCATTTAAAATTACACTTAAATCTGAATTTATAAAATCACATATTATATAGATATTTGTTTTTCAAAAGGAAATTTATTAATACCTCATTCCTAATAGCCTGATGACTATGGAAAGAATTCAGAAAAGCGAATTATAGGGTTTTTACTAAATAATAGAATGATGACGGCTACGCCTAACCCAGGCTTTGCGAAAAAATCCCCTGACCAACTAGTGATCAGGGGATTTTTTCTTTTCCAATTATTATTTGACCATTACTTAGCTCGACTTTAACCAAGCTTTGCTATTGGTCTCGGCTGACAGCCGAGGCATTTGGCTATTGGCTTCCCTAAAACGTGAAGAGACATAGTTATTTGATATTCACATATATAGTTAAGCCAATGGCTAAAGTCGAGCTTAGTAAAGCAACGTCACATCTCCCCGATACAACAGCACTTGTCCATCCACAAATTGCACCTGCATGATGTAAACATAAACGCCGGGATTCATTCGTTTTCCGTCCAGGGTACCGTCCCATCCAGTTTGATCTAATGGATCTGGTAGATATTTATTGACCAGATTATCGCTAGAATAAAGGACTTCCCCCCAGCGGTCAAATACGCGCATGAAATTTATATTTTCTACACCTGGCCCGATATACGGTTTGAAAGTATCGTTATTACCATCTCCATTAGGAGAAAAAGCGTTAGGAATAAATACGTTTCGATTCTTGTCAATCTCTACCAAAATGTCATCTGAACCGCTACAACCATTTATATCAAAAATAGTCAAAGAATATGTTTGTGTTTCCAACGGAGCGACCGTGACGTCCAGACAGAATGTACTATCCATACAAACCAGATCAGTTAATGGCTGCCAAACAATTGAATCAACTGGTAAAATAGAACCGATGAAAGGTTCAAGTTCTGCACTTTCACCCAATTGTATTTCAATATCATCACCCAAGTCTACCACGATTTGAGCGGGTTGATTGATCGTAATATCTTGTTCAACCCTGCAACCTGATCGGTCAAAGACGGTAATTAGTGCCGACTGTCCGCCGAGTACAGGTATGGCTGCTTGAATAGGTCGCTTTGGACCGTTGTTTACCGAGAATTCGTAAAGCGGACCGTTGCCACCAAAAGCAGTATCAATCGTAACCACCGTCTGGAATCCAAAACAGGATGGTTCTACAATATTCCCAATATCAAAAAATATCGGATCGGGTTCTTCGAGTGTAACGATAATATCATCCATACATCCTTTAGGATCAGTGGCCGTAATCGAGTAGGTTCCTGCGGGGAGGTTTATACCAACCGAACTGGTAGAAACATTATTCGTCCACTGGTAATCAATGATACCTGCGTTTCCACCATTGGGAAATACGACAATGATGCCGCTACTATCGGAAGGACAAACTACTTGTTGTAGTTGTGAAGTGTCTACCAGGACTTCAAATACGGCAGGCTGACCAACAGTAATATTTTTGGGTTCTTCACAGAAATTAGCATCCGTGATGGTAACATCATACTGCCCCGCAGCTAATTCTGAGTTGATCGGCCCCATAGTCCCATCTCCCCATAAATAAGTATAACCCGGTGTACCACCAGAGGCCGCGATGGTAATCATCCCATCACTATCTCCCTGACAACTGGCATTTTCTATATCGATATTTTCTAATGGTAAAGTGATCTCACTGGGCGAGTCAATAAAAACGGAGTCTACAATAGCACAGGCGTTATCGTTAATTGTAATTATATTCCAACCCCGACAAAGTTGTACTGCTCTACTGTCTACACTATTCATATTACTTTCGCCACTGATCCATTGGTAATTATAAACTGCTGCGGTGGACGTTCCGCCAAAGGCCGTTGCGAGTGCCTCTCCATTACAATCACCGTTAAAACAATCAACGCCCATTTCTTCCGAAAAGACGACTCCAATCGGAGGAGGACAATCTAAAAAGATCGCACGTTCAATCGTGTCACAACCGTTGGCTCCCGTGATGGTCACGAAGTAAGTGGAATCACAAGGCAACGCAAAACGAGGATTAACACTACTGCCATCATCCCATGTAATGGAATAAGGTGTCGTTGCTCCGGAAATCATCAACTGAATTTGACCATCCGAATCTCCTGGGCAAGTAGGTGGTGTAGGCACTTCCATCAACGCAATTTCGGCGGGGGTGGTAAGAGTGACCACCATACTCGAATCTTGACAACCGTCTATCGCGGTAACTGTTACTTTATATTCTCCAGGTCCGAGATTACTAATGGTGGTAAGATTTTGGCCACTTTCGCCATTACTCCAGGCGTAATCTAGAATAGGTGCATTGCCTAGTGTTACATTGACCGTTATTTCACCCGTCATAGCGTTAGGACATTCTACTTGTATGACATCGAAGCCATCAATCGTAGGCTCGCTGGGCGGTAGAATTTCAAAACATTTTACGTCGGGACACATATTAATATCATTAATAGTGACACAGTAAATTCTTGGTGACAAACCGCTAATACTGGCGGTAGTACTTTGAGCATCATCATCCCATAAAAAAGTATAAGGTCCGGTACCTCCAGCACCGCCAACGGTAATATTTCCGTCCATTCCACCACCAGGACAGGTGACGTGTTGAAGCGAAAGAGAATCTACGGATACGGCACTGACAATTAAGGAGGTGGAAAAAGGTCCAGCTTCACATCCATTGGCATCCGTAACGGTAGCTGAATAATTTCCTACTGGTAGATTAATAATAGTATCAGAAGACATGACGCCCATATTCATCACCCCGTTGCTCCAGTCTACATTGTAAGGTGGAACCCCACCGGCAATATTTAGGATAACGCTTCCATCCATATTTGTGGCACAGGTCGGATTCATAGCGACAGGCTGCGCACCAAAATTGGTAGAAGTTTGTTGAATGGTAATCGTAGTAGTGGTAACCAACGTATTGTCATCTTCTACCGTAATAGTATAATCTCCCGGAGGTATCATAGTGATGGCTTCAGAATCTCCTTCACCTGCTATGCTTCCGGTCCCGTTATTTGTTGGCATCCCTACTTGTTCGTATGTATAATCATAAGGTGCCAATCCACCAATTACGGAAAAGTTAAAACCACCTTCGGCCATGGCAGGACTAGCGGGCGAAGCACAAATAGTTGATACGTCAATTAAAAGTGTACCGTCTGAAACGATTACGGAACCATCGTTGAAGATGTATCCTACGCGGTTATTCGGTACAGAAATATCTCCCGTGATTTCTACCTGATCGTTGTCCTCAATTCTTACAAAAGAAGAAGAACCGAGTGGACCGATAATATCAAAGCAAACTTCAAAAGCTACTTCTCCGTCGGGAATAGTTACTGGGGTAAGCGAAAAATTAAAGACATTAATTCGAATAGAATCTGTAATTACACTCGGACCTACACTGATATCTGAGTCCGGAATATTTCCTCCCATAATGCTATTAAAAGTCATGACGGTATTATCCCAGCTAATGGTAAACTCTAGACTCGTAATGTTATCATAATCCTGTACCGTAATTGGCATACAGAATAAAGAGCCCGGAAATGCCGTCGAATCTCCCATTTCCAGGGTTACTGGCTGACAGCTACCCATGGTGACGGGGAAGCTACTAGTACATCCGTTTGGATCAAGGACTTCGATAGTATAATCTCCTGGAGCTGGTACATCAAAAATGAAAAGCTCATCATGAGTAGTATTGGTACGATTGGAAGAATGCCCTCTTACGGTGGGATCACTCGTTAGAAAAATATCGATTATATAGTTGGTATTATTTATTTCGGGCAAACCTCCGACTACCGTAGCGGTTCCTGTACAGCCATTTCCTCCGGCGTTATTATCTAATCCGAGCAATTGTATTTCGTTTAGAAAAATAATGGAGAAGGCATCGTCGACATTAGCGTGAATACAGGGACCTGCGAGGCCGCCTTGGCCATCTGGTTCCCATCCGGGATTTCCTGGAATAAAGTCATCTACTGTTATGGGGGCAAAAGTCATCTCGATTGGTTCCCCATTTTTAAAGAAGTCCTGAAAAACTCCGTTATTTTCTAAAAAGCCATCGCCTTCAAAACTGAAGTCTATTGATGGTGCCACCCAAAGTGATGGTGTAGCTGGATCAGTAAATCGACATCCGTCCGTAAGTCGTATGGTATTAAGATCTGGACCTGTTACGGTGGGTTGACATTCATATAGAGCATAAGCTATACCTGGATCTGTTGCTGATCGTGGATCACCTCCTAGATCATAATCTCCCGCATGATCAAAAAAGATAGTATCTCCAAAACACAGGTACATAATGTCGTTAGATTGAGACCCAAGCCCGAGCGATTGTGTAAAAGTACCCGCGAAAGGAGTTTGTCCGGGGGCACAAGCCGAGGAGCTGCTGAGCGTACCTGGACTGTGGCTAATGAGACCATCTACGCGAGGACTTTCCGGCATTTGTCCATTTGCGATCAAGGTAAAAGATAAGCATACAAGTAAGGTGATTACACGTTGAGTCATATTCGTCGTAATTTGATTTAGGTATTTTATTCATAAAATGAATCTAATACACATAAGTTTAATGCGGGTGCAAAAATACAATAAGGGCATTGAAATATTACATTTCAATCCCATAATTAACGCGGGTTACTTGTGTTTTCTTGGTTAGCAAATTGATTTGAATTTAATCAAGGCTAAGATGTAGGAAAGGAGTATTTAAATCAGTTCCAGGAATACACATAACAAAGACGCAAAAACTATGCAATTTAGTGCGCAAAATTACCTGAATTTTACCATTATCTATTAAAAATGGCCATTATACGAGTTCTTTGCCTAATAATTGACCATTTAGGACGACCTGATCCACAATTTTTTCGGTAAATCCGTAGGGAATATAAGCGATAGAGGGCATCGGTTTGGTAATGAAGAGGTTGGCTTTTTTTTCTTTGGTGATGCTACCGTAGTCATTTTCCAGCTCCATAGCGGCGGCGCCGTTCAGGGTAGCGGCGTTAATTGCTTCGCTGGGCAGCATTTTCATCTTGATACAAGCCAACGCCACCACAAATGCCATTTTTCCGGATGGACTGGTTCCTGGGTTAAAGTCACTGGCTAACGTAACGGGTAGACCTGCGTCGATCAGTTGTCGGGCAGGAGGATAATGATCTTGTAAAAAGAAAGGGGCCGACGGAAGCAGGGTTGGTATAATGTTGGAATTAACCAGCGCGGAAATTTCTGCCTCGTTAATCACTTCCAGATGGTCTACTGAAATAGCTCCATGTGCGATAGCGGCTTCGATGCCTCCCATTGAGTTAAATTGATTAGTATGAATTTTTGCTTTAAGTCCATATTTGTTTCCGGCTTCCATCATTCTTTCTGCTTCGGTAACCGAGAAAAATCCTTTTTCACAAAAAATATCTACATAATCTGCTAATTCTTCCTCCACAATCACGGGGAGTAATTCGTTAATCAACAAATCCATATATCCTTTGCGGTCTTCTTTGTAAGCAGCCGGTAAGGCATGTGCTCCCAGAAAACTGGCTTTAATTGGGATCGGACTTACTGCCTTTAATTTTTTTATTACCCGTAGCATTTTTAATTCTCCCTCGGCACTCAATCCGTAACCACTTTTGATTTCAATGGCTCCGGTCCCACTGTTAATCAATTGTCTTAACCGTCCGTATGCCGCCCGAAATAATTCGTCCTCAGACATGGCGCGTAGTCGGCGAGCAGAATTTAAAATACCACCACCACTGGCTGCAATTTCGGCGTAGGTCATTCCAGAGATTCGCTGCACAAACTCCTGCTCCCGATATGCCGCAAAAACCAAATGGGTATGAGAGTCACACCACGAAGGAAAGACGTAGCGGCTTTTTGCCTCGATGATGTGGTCTTGGTCGGGAGGACAATTATCCATCGTACCAAAGTCCAGAATCTGGTCTCCCTGACAACGAATCCAGGCATTTTCCAATATAGGTAACTCTTTTATAGTTTTACCTTTAAGAATGGTTACACTTGGTTCACGCACCTGAACCAGGGTCGTATTTTTAATCAAAAGTTCAGTCATACGGTAAAAGTAGTGAAAACAGATTATCTCATCCCTAAAAGACAAAAAATATGAGTCATCCCGAATTTTAGCATATAAAGAATTCGGGATGGCTCATGTTCGTAATGTTTTGCTTTGCGTTATTCTATAAAGAGGTAAGGTCTTTTACCATACCTTCACTACCGTTGGCAATTACCACTTCTTTAAAAGCACTTGCGGTAGTATGATCATTAAAATGGCCAACGAGTACTTTGTATACAGTCTTTGTTTCTAACTTGCTGATTTGCACTAAAATATCTTTGTCAAACGCTTTTTCTAGTTTTTCTACTTCTCGCAGTACATTGCCATAGTCCGCAAATACGCCTACCTGAACGGAAAATCCGTCTCTGGCCTGGCGGCTCACTGTAAATTTAAATAATCCTTCGTCGCTCATTACTTCGGGGGCTCCGGAGGAGGCATTGTGGTTGTTAGTAGCAGTCGGAGCGGTCGTAGTTGGTGCTACTGTTGAACGATTTATTTTTTTTGTTGGTGTTAGCTTACGACCAGGAACAGTGTAACTGGAAGGCTTCCGTGCTGGACTTAAAGGAGGTCTAGACGCTATTTTATTAGGTTTGTTAGTTGGCTTCTCAACCTTTACTGATGGAGTAAGTGCCAGTTTACTTTTCTTTATTTTTGGTGTCGGAGTCGTTTGTGGACGAGTCCTCTGGTGGTTAATTGCTGGATCTTCGGAGATAGGTCTGGCCGCGGCGATATTAGTCGGACCAGGTTTGATTCGGTTATTGTGTTGGTTGTGTTCTTCCAAAATTTTTAATAATCCACTGGGAGCGTGAGATCCGGTATACTGTTCCAGTAACACGCCTTTTGAGTTGAAAATTAAAATAGAAGGAAGTTTTTTAATTCCGTATAGTTGCTTATGAGCAAATCCGTCAAAATCGTCAATATCAATTTTTACCGCAACGTAATTTTCTTTCATATAATTGATTACCCGCTGATCGGCGAAAGTAGTTTCTTCCATCCATTGACAAGGCATGCACCATTTGGCGGTAAAATCGACCAAATAAAGTTTACCTTCACTGGCAGCTAATTGTTTAGCGGCGGTTAGATTAGTATGAAATCGTAATCCCTTAGTGGTTAGGGTTGCACCCATTATAATGGGAAGACAGCACAAGAGAAGGCCGTATTTTGAAATCAACCGGTTCATAGTTTGTAATTTTAATAGGTGGTAAAATGGGAGAATTGGGTGGGATAAATCCTCCCCAAACAGAATATATTACAATTATGCAAATATGATGCCATCGTATTTCAATAGATACGCTCATTTATTCCATCTCCTTTGGGGTATAACTGCACTATTTTTTCTAACTTGCGACTCCTTTAAAAATCAAAGTCGTTCAAAGACTATAAATTATAGAGATATAAGTAAGTACTTTAAGCGTTTATTTATTTAATAGACTTCTTCTCCCGGATCAAGTCTTTATTCAAAATGAGGAAATGTCAGATATTTTAGCAGCAATTACGGGTGTTCATGGGTATGTACCAGATTATATTCTTACCAATAAGGAGTTGGAATCCATGGTAGATACCAATGACGAGTGGATTAGTAGTCGTACGGGGATAAAAGAACGTCGGATTCTGAAGGGAGACGGATTGGCTGCTTCAGACATGGGATACGAAATGGTGAAAGGATTGCTAGAGAAAACCAATACTAAACCCGAGGAGATAGACTTGGTGATTTGTGCGACCATTACAGGAGATATGATTTTTCCGGATACCGCCAATACCATTTGTGATAAAGCGGGGATACACAACGCCTTTGGTTTTGATATAAATGCAGCTTGTAGCGGATTTTTATTTGCGCTGACCACGGGTGAACAATTTATCAAATCTGGAACTTATAAAAAAGTAATTGTAATTGGAATGGATGTGATGTCTTCTATTCTAGATTATACGGATCGGACAACCTGTGTGATTTTTGGAGACGGAGGAGGAGCGGTATTGCTGGAGCCAAATCATGATGGATTGGGAATGCACGATGCGGTATTGAGAGGAGATGGAGCTGGACGGCATCATCTACATATGAAAGCAGGTGGTTCTCTAAAACCATCCAGTCTGGAGACGGTAACTGCCAAAGAACACTTCGTTTACCAAGAAGGACGTCCGGTTTTTAAATCAGCCGTACGAGGAATGATTGGTGCCACCGAAGAGATTATGAAGCGAAATAATCTGGAGGTGGATGATATTAGCTGGGTAATTCCGCATCAAGCCAATATCCGGATCATCTCTTCCGTAGCAGAAGGGCTTAATTTTCCGATGGAAAAAGTAGTAGTTAATATTCAAAAATATGGAAATACTACCTCTGGTACCTTGCCATTGTGCCTTTGGGAATGGGAAAATAAATTTAAAAAAGGAGATAAAATACTCTTAACCGCTTTTGGTGGAGGTTTTACGTGGGGAACTACTTATTTGACTTGGGCGTATTGAGGTCTTTGGTATTGGATTCGGATCAATTATTTTATGCACCTAGTCAAAAAATCAAGCCCTCAATCAATAATCTGATTCTCTAATATATGACAGGAAATTTAGAAATAATATCGAATAACCTACTTGAAGATTTTGAGAATCGAATAGATTTTAATCCACTAAAAAGATTGATCGTAAAATCTGAGGAATCTATCCCTTTTGATTATTTTAGTTTTTATACCTCCGTATCTTCGGTGTATTCGTCAAAAATTGAAGGAGAGCACATTGAAGCAGATAGCTATTTAAAGCACAAATTTCTAAACGTACAATACGAAGCTGATTATACTAAAAAAGCGGATGATTTATTTGCAGCTTATGAATTTTCTCAGCAAAGAAAACTAAATAAAAAAAATGTTCTTAAAGCTCATTCAATTCTAAGTAAGAATTTACTATCCCCAAATCAAAGAGGAATTATAAGAATAAATCCGATGTTTGTCTTGAATGAAAACGATAGAATTGAATATGTGGCTTGTGAACCTGAAAAAGTAAAGCCGGAATGGAATAAATTGTTTAAAGATATCAAGCAGCTAAAAAAGTCGGATTTATCAATAACGGAGACTTTTTATTATGCTTCTTTTATACACCTGGTATTTTTAAAAATTCACCCTCTGCAAGATGGAAATGGAAGAACTGCTAGATTACTTGAGAAGTGGTTTCTAAGAGAGAAATTAGGAAATAAAGCTATTTCAATAGAACTTGAGAAAAACTATTATTCTAATAAACTAAAGTATTACGAAAATATTAGAATAATTGGACTAGACTATAAAACGCTAAACTACGACCATAGTATTGAATTTTTATTGATGACTATAAATAGCTTGAAAAAATAAGATTATTACTAGTACCAAGGTTTTTATTCTAAAAAATGTAAATTTGCAATTATTTACCAAAGAAGTTGTTTAAAAACTTCCAAATTGCCTACGAATTGATAAACAACTTCAAAATTAAACCTGACAATGGCAAATACTTCTGAAATCCGTAATGGATTGTGTATTGAATACAGTAATGATATTTACTCCGTAGTATCATTCCAGCATGTAAAACCGGGGAAAGGACCTGCCTTTGTTCGCACTAAACTTAAAAGCCTGACTTCAGGCAAAGTGATAGATAATACCTGGCCTTCTAGTCATAAGATTGATATCGTTCGTGTAGAAAGAAGAAATTTTCAGTTTCTCTACAACGATGATATGGGATATCATTTTATGAATAATGAAACGTACGAGCAAACAAGAATTCCAGAAAATCTGCTCGAAAATCCACTGCTTATAAAAGAAGGATCCAGTGTTGAGATACTCTTCCACGCGGAGAAGGAAATTCCACTCACGGTGGATATGCCTCAGTATATAAACCTAAAAGTTACCTACACCGAACCCGGTGTGAAAGGCGATACCGCCACCAATACCCTTAAGCCCGCAAAAATGGAAACTGGAGCTGAAATTCGGGTCCCCCTTTTCGTTAATGAAGGCGATATGATTAAAATTGATACCCGCAATGCCAGCTATGTAGAACGTGTTAAACAATAACTTCAACCCTGAAAGCAACTATAACTATGACTTTTAAAGAAATACAAGAGTTAATTAAGTTGATTAATAAATCCAACTTAACAGAATTTAAAATGAAAGACGGAGATTTTACCCTGTCTATCAGAACAAAAAAATACGGTAAAAACCGGATGCCACAGATCATGCAGTCTCCACAACAGATTGTTCCAGTTTCTGCTCCAATGGCTCAAATGCAACAGGTGCCTATGACGCCTCCTCCTGCGGCTACTCCTTCCGCAAGTGTTGATACGAGCAATGACGCGGGCGCTGCTGCGGAAGAAACCAACGAAAGTAAAGAAGGCAACTACGTAGAAGTAAGATCTCCGATCGTGGGAACTTTCTACCGGTCTGCTTCTCCCGATAAACCACAATACGTAAAACCAGGTGATACCATTGAGGTAGGAAGCGTAGTTTGTATTGTAGAAGCCATGAAATTATTTAATGAGATTGAATCAGAAGTAAGTGGAAAGATTGTCAAAGTGATGCTCGAAGATGCTTCCCCGGTTCAGTACGATCAGGTACTGTTCTTAGTCGATCCTAAAGGGTAATAACTGTGTTTTAAATACAGTTTTATTTTTCACTAACTCATTAAAAGACCATGTTTAAAAAAATATTGATTGCCAATCGTGGTGAAATTGCTTTGCGAATTATACGCACCTGCAAAGAAATGGGAATTAAAACAGTCGCTATTTATTCTACTGCCGACCGTGAAAGTTTGCACGTGCGCTTTGCGGACGAAGCAGTTTGTATCGGACCTCCTTCTTCGGCCCTTTCTTATCTTAATATTCCACAGATTATGGCGACAGCCGAAATTACCAACGCCGATGCTATCCATCCTGGCTACGGATTTTTGGCGGAGAATGCTGACTTTGCGGAAGTTTGTACCGAATATGGTATCAAGTTCATCGGACCCAGCCCGGATCAGATTCGTAAGATGGGAGATAAAATAACGGCCAAAGATACGATGATCAAAGCGGGTGTTCCCGTAGTTCCCGGTTCTGACGGGTTGATCAAGGATTTGAAGCAAGGAATTAAAACGGCCAAAGACACCGGGTTTCCCGTGATTCTTAAGGCTACCGCCGGTGGTGGTGGAAAAGGAATGCGAGTTGTATGGGACGAAGATGGATTTGAAGAAGCCTGGGAAAAGGCCCGACAAGAAGCCAAAGCATCTTTTGCCAACGATGGTATTTATGTAGAAAAATTTATCGAAGAACCTCGCCATATTGAAATTCAGATTGCGGGTGATCAGCAGGGTAATGTCTGTCATTTATCAGAAAGAGATTGTTCCATTCAGCGTCGGCACCAAAAATTAGTGGAAGAATCTCCTTCTCCTTTTATGACGACTGCCTTGCGTAAAAAAATGGGAGCTGCTGCCATCAAAGCAGGAAAAGCGATTAAATATGAAGGGGTAGGAACGGTGGAGTTTTTAGTAGATAAACACCGCAACTTTTATTTCATGGAAATGAATACCCGGATACAGGTAGAGCATACCGTGACCGAAGAAGTGATCGATCATGACCTGATTAAAGAACAAATCAAGATTGCCGCCGGAGACCCTATTTCCGGTAAAAATTATATTCCACAGATGCATGCCATTGAGTGCCGGATCAACGCCGAAGATCCTTTCAATGATTTCCGACCCAGTCCAGGAACAATCACTTCTTTTCACAGTTCGAAAGGACATGGTGTACGGGTGGATACGCACGTTTATGCTGGATATACGGTACCGCCTTACTATGATTCGATGATCGCTAAATTAATCTGCCGGGCTCAAACCAGAGAAGAATGTATCACTAAAATGGCCCGGGCACTGGACGAATTTATTGTGGAAGGCATCAAAACAACGGTTCCTTTTCACCAGCAGTTGATGCGAGACGAAAGTTTTAAAAGTGGAGATTTTCATACCGGATTCTTGCAGACTTTTGAAATGGAGAAGCCCGAAAAATAATTTGCGGAGAGTAGACTTTATTTTAAAATAACCTCTAATGCGAATTAAGAGCTAAGTTGGTACTAGACAATTAAGCGTGTGCTTAAAAAAAGGCTACTAGCTGCTTGCTATTTGCTTTACTTTAACGCGATAGAAGAGAGCAAATAGCAA
>Ga0209187_1001619_pt1 | contig 24935 bp, 27 predicted proteins | sample BantaG_FD_187430 | JGI IMG/M metagenome (GOLD analysis project Ga0209187, IMG submission 187430) | Marine algal microbial communities from Bantry Bay, Ireland - BantryBay_4 metaG (SPAdes) (version 2) | ecosystem: Host-associated > Algae > Red algae > Unclassified | place: Bantry Bay, Ireland...
TGTAATTTTGTCTTAAACTGTACGCATTGTATTTTTCTGAAAAAACACTTTGGTACATCTTTAGACAAAACAGATAATATACTCAATACCAATTACATCTAAAATTTCAATAAGTTTAATTCACTTCATAGCAACAAAATGGAGTTTTATGAACATTATCATTAAAATGATAACAGGCACTTTTAAAGTGTCTGTTATTCTAAGTAGTAAGTCAATCTAATTATGATATGTTGCTTTGAGTGAAATTTTTTCGAGTACGAGGCGGAGGTTATTCAGCATAGCCGTAGCTACGCTGGATGTTCTCCAACAAGGTAATCGGACAAATTTCGCCAAATGAACTTATCATAATTAGTTTGACTTACTACTAAGTCTATTATGTTTTTAATGATAAATCAGGTAGTAAAACGATTACGTTTTACTGCATATTCATTTCTTTTACCACTACTTTCATTTTAATGTCTTTGACAGGTCGGTCGCCGGGCTGTGTCTGTTGATCACCGATTTTGTCGATGACCTCTAAGCCTTCCGTCACGATACCATACACGGTGTAATCTCTATCCAAAAACGGAGTACCACCCAGCGTTTTGTAGGCTTCTCTTTGCTCTTCGCTATATTTAAAACCGGTACGCTGTTCCATCATATCGAGTTCGTCATCGCTCAAGACATTACCCTGTACAATATAAAATTGCGAACCAGAAGAGCGTTTTTGTGGATTGGAGGGACCGCCGGTACGGGCAGCTGCCAAAGCACCTTTTACATGAATGTTTTTACTCACAAACTCCGCCGGAATAGTGTAACCCGGACCGCCCATGCCGAGGCGTTTTCCGGCATCGGCATTGCGAGACTCAGGGTCACCACCTTGTAGCATAAAACCCTGTATCACGCGGTGAAACAAGAGGTCATCATAAAAGTTTTCTGAGACGAGTTTCAGAAAATTATCGCGGTGTTGTGGGGTGTCGTCGTACAACAAGATAGTCATGTTGCCAAAATCGGTCTGTAGTTCGACCGTACAATTTTTCGGTTCTTTCACTTGAATTACTTTTGAAACGGTTTGTTCTTTACCGCCTTTAGCGGCTGTTAATGTTACGGTGTATTCACCGGCTTTTGTATATTGGTGTTCGCTGGGATTTTGTTTGTCGGAAGTCGTACCGTCACCAAAATCCCAAGTATAATTTGTCGCATTTTTAGAGTCATTCTCAAAGCTGACCTTTGCAAAAGGAGCAGGCTTGTCGAGTGAGGTAGTTTTGAAAGCAGCAGAAGGTGTAGCACAGGAATTGAAGCATACAATCACTGCTACCGCATATACCAAATGTAAGATATTTTTAATCATTTTTTATTAAATTCATTTTAAAATCATTCATTTTTTTATACACAAAGGTCGCTAAGAAGTTGGACAATCGGGTAAAGAATTACCTTTTTTTTGAGATATGATTGCGTCATTTTTTTAACACAAAAAAAAATAATCGGTACGATTTTTGATAAAATGACGTTTTTTTTGTAAATTGAGGTGACAATAGACCTCGTAAAGCGTCTATTTCAACGATTCACTGGTGTAAAATAAATTACAAAATCAAACTCTAAAAGCGAAAGAAAATGAGCGGAAAGATTCAACAAAACCTTAGTCAGAGACTTAGTCAAAAATTATCGCCTCAGCAGATTCAGTTAATGAAATTGTTGCAAGTGCCGACTGCGGCATTAGATCAACGCATTAAGGAGGAATTGGAGGCAAACCCTGCGCTTGACGAAGGGCAAGAGGAGACTGAAGAGCCAGGGTTTGCCGAAAAAGAGAATGAAAAAGAGAAAGACACTGAGGCTGAAAGCGAGGAAGAAGCGGAAGTAGAAGATACTCGCGAGGAGGAGATTGAACTTAGCGAGTACATCGAAGAGTACTTGGAAGATGATACGGCAAGTTATAAACTCAGTAGTAATAATTACTCTCCTGATGAGGAAGATAAGACTATTCCGATTCCGGTGGAAAATACCTTTCATGAATATCTGGAGAGCCAGCTTGGTTTGGTCAAATTGGACGAATCCGAAGAGCGAGTTGCGAAGCAAATTATCGGAAGTATTGATGATGACGGCTATCTGCGTCGTGAACCGATAGCGATAGTCGATGACCTTGCTTTTTCGCAAAATGTAATGACTACAGAATCTGAAGTAGAGCGATTATTAAAGGTCGTGCAGCGATTCGAACCCGCAGGTATTGGCGCACGTGATTTGCAGGAATGTCTGCTCATTCAGCTAAAAAGAAGGCACGAAGACACGAGCAAAGATGTTGACCACGAAAATATGCACCGTGCTATTGTATTGATAGAAAAGCATTTTGAGGAATTTTCAAAAAAACATTATGAGAAATTGAAAAAACAACTATCTGTCAGTAGTGAGGAACTCAAAGCTATCATTGATGAAGTTCTCAAATTAAATCCTAAGCCTGCGAGTGGTTACTCTTCCGGTGCCAATCGAATTCAACAATACATCGTTCCTGATTTTATCCTCAATAATAAGGAGGGCGAACTCGAACTTTCGCTCAATACTCGCAACGCGCCCGACCTGCGTATTAGCGAACATTATAAGGAAATGCTGAAATCTTACGGCGGTAGCGGTAAGCGCAAGCGAGATAAAAAACAACGCGAAGCGGTCATGTTTATCAAGCAAAAAATAGATGCCGCCAAGTGGTTTATTGATGCCATTCGTCAACGTCAACAGACGATGTACAAAACGATGTACTCCATCCTTCAATATCAATATGATTTCTTTTTGACAGGCGACCAAAAGCGTCTTAGACCTATGATTCTCAAAGACATCGCGGAGATTACGGGTTTGGATATTTCGACGGTTTCGCGGGTGGCGAACAGTAAATATGTACAAACGGAATTTGGCACAAAACGCCTCAAAGATTTCTTTTCAGAATCCCTCCAAACAGATAGTGGAGAGGAAGTTTCGACCTTAGAAGTGAAGAAAATTTTGATGGAACTCATCGAAAAAGAAAATAAGAAAAAACCACTTTCCGACGAAAAGCTAAAGGATTCGTTGCGGAAGTCAGGATACAACATCGCCCGCCGTACAGTCGCTAAATATCGCGAACAACTCAGTATTCCAGTCGCCCGACTTCGTAAACAACTTTGACGACAGACGGACGCTTCGCTTGACGGCAGACGACCGACGATAAAAAAATACAAAAGCCAATTTTTACTTATGTAAAAATTGGCTTTTGTGTTTTTTCTAACATTAGTCCGTTTGTCGTCAAGCAAAGCGTCCGTCTGCCGTCAAAAAACAGCTTTTCCGATTTTCACGAAAGTACTTACGTCACCCATCGTATAATAATGTAGGCAAGGTACGCCTTTTGCTTTCAGTTCTTTAGATTGCTGAATACACCAGTCGATACCGACTTGCTTTTCGGCTTTTCGGTCTTTGGCTTTCATCATTTCATCTACGAGGTCATCAGGAAAGTTGACATAAAAAATACTCGGCAGACGAGCAATTTGACTCTTACGAGTGAGGGGCTTCAAGCCCGGAATGATAGGCACATGAATATCATATTCACGGCACAAATCCACAAAATCAAAATATTTTTGATTATCAAAAAACATCTGTGTGACGATATAATCCGCTCCTGCATCGACTTTTTCTTTGAGAAATTGCATGTCAAGTTTCATATTCGGAGCTTCATAATGCTTTTCGGGATAACCCGCTACGCCGATACAAATATCGGTCGCTTGCCCTTCGCTCTCCAAATACTTTCCTTTATTCATCTTTTCAATCTGCTTGACCATATCTATCGCAAAGTTGTGTCCACCGGGTTCCGGTATAAATCTACCTTCCAATTTTCGCGCATCGCCTCTGAGTGCCAGTACATTGCTAATCCCCAAAAAGCTTAAATCAATCAAGGCATTTTCGGTTTCTTCTATCGTAAAACCACCGCAAATCAAATGTGGTACTGCCTCTACACCATAGCGATTCATAATAGCGGCACAGATACCGACCGTACCCGGACGTTTACGGATTGACGTTTTTTCATAATAGCCACCCGGACGTTGTTTATAATCGTACTCCTCGCGGTGATACGTCACATCAATAAAAGGTGGTTTGAATTCCATGAGTGGGTCTAAGGAATCAAAAATAGATTGGATGCTTCCTCCTTTGAGTGGAGGCAGTATCTCAAAAGAAATGACAGTTTTATCTTTGACCTTTTTTAAATATTCGGTTATCTTCATATACGACAGTTCGTTAGAAACTGAACTTTTTAAGTTCAAGCATATTAATAGGCTGCAAAGATACAGACTGCCTTAGTATTATAAAAGTAACGGGATAGAAAGGATTTTTTTAGAAAGGATTTAAACAAGGCGGTAATATTGTATCTCAATCAGGGCAAGAAAGGTGATGACATTTGCTAATTATTCACATTTTATTTACCTTTATTAGACAAAATCAATGATATTCACCAAAACCAAAACCCAATGGCTATCGAAAAATGGAGCGATATTATTCCATCTATTGTGAAAGTACCGATTACGGTATATACAAATCGGCATAAGATTCAAAAGTGGTGGAAGCACGCACAGGCTTATTTGAATAAAGGGAATACGAATATTGTCGTACTTGGTCGCCCGAATGTTGGTAAATCAGTGATGGCTGCTTATCTACACAATGAGACGAGCAATCTATCTTGGGACTTGCCAGATACTTCGACTGATGTAGAGACAAAGGCATTAACATTAGAGAATTGGACAAAATTGGTGCGGGTAATTCCGGAACAGAAAATTGCTAATCGATATAGCGGAATAGAGGAAGCTTTTAATAAACATGAGGCACTGGAAGGTATTATTTATGTAGTGGACTACGGATTTACTGACGAAAAGAGGGCTAATATCAAGCAACGAATGATTGACGGAAAAAATGAACGTAAGGTGAAAATTAATACGATTGAAAAAATACGAGCCAAAAACCTTGAAAGCGAATTGACAGACTTTAAGGGTGTTTGTGAACAAATTAGAAAAGCATTTTCAATGGGAAAATCTCCCAAATAGCTTTTGATTGTTACCAATAAAGCTGATTTGTTTTTTGATAAATTGGATGAAGTACAAAATTATTATCAACCGAAAGGAGATAGCAAATTCAGCGATATACTCAATGAGTTGTTAAGTGAAGTAGGAAGACAAAATCTTAAATGTGAGGTAATTCCTTTATGTTCGTATGAGAGAAGTTTTGAGTGGAATGGAGAAGTAGTAGAAACAAAAATTGGAGGAGAAACGAACCGTAAAAACCTTGCAAAGCATTTTTTCAAAACGATTTCAAACTTTTAATTATGACAACAGACCCTCTTGGTATTTTGAGTAGAATTATTGATAAAAATGAAGTACAATTGGAGCAATTTATGGCTTTGGCAGAAGATGTTTCTAATAAAATTGAAACCTTAACCACTACGAGAAAGAGATTAATGATGTATGCTGGCGCATTGATTATTCTTTCTGGTTTAGCTATTGGTATTTTTATTTTCGAAAATCAAATTGAAGTATTTAAAGACTATAAAATGTATTTAGTATTTATATATGTATTTGTGTCATTTTGTTTATTTAATGCTGTCAAATTATTAATCACCGCAAACAAAATCAAACAAGGTATTGAACGAGAGTCATATATGCTTGGGGAACTGTTAAACATAACTGATTCGTATAAAGAAAAATTGATAGACCAAAGTGATGCTGTAAGAAAAATGTACTTCGACATGCGAATGAGTCGTATCGACTTCAGCCACGCCAAATTCAAAAAGCAGCCCCCAAGCATCCAACAAAAACCTGTACCAAAACCCACAAAATCACCCATATCTACGCCGACGTAAAAACGTAAACGCTCCACCAAAAATTCCCAGCAACAATAATGGCAAAGCAATATTCACCAACTGCCATTTCGTCTTTTCTTCCCTTGCTTTCGTTTTATTGAGCAATCGTAGGCGCACTTCCTTTGAGCGTGAAGCAATCACTCCATCAGTATCAAGAAGATACTCAACGGCATTCAGTAGAAAATCTTTATTGGCAAAAGTGTAACGCTCGTAGGGATTGTAGCCGAGTGGTTCTATTTTATTTTCTTTTTTATTAATCGCATTACGAATGACATCGCCGTCGGAGACAATCAGCATTTTGGTAGGCTTACTTTCCGGCCTAAAAGGTTGACCGATTTCTTCGAGCATTTTACCCATGTTTTCTGTCACCCTATTTTCGTACAATGAAGGAAAAACACCTTCCAACAAAACCGCAACAGGTTGATGTGGTTTATTGAACCTTTCGACAGGTGGTGCTTCGCGTGTAATGTCAAAACTTAAGCGCGAAGGCGCGTACTGCATACGACTTTTTTCGGAGGTGGTCAGAAGAATAGTCTTCTTGACGGGTGTTTTTGTTTTTATCGTATCAATAGTACTAACAAACTTAAAATCAATACCATCGAGGTTTTTCACAATCGGATGTGGATTATCTATTTTAGGAAAAATAATCGGATGATAATACCACGGTCGCAGGTCAAATTGCGGTGCATTGCCCACCATGCCCACTTGCAGAGGTATTCGGCTACTCCTCAAATCCTGCACCATATTCGGTTCGATTCTCACGCCATATCGAAACAAAACATCTTCCAAATTGAGCGGATAATCATACGGCACATATTCTCCTGCGAGACGCAGACTGTCAAGGTCAGCACTCAAGCGGTCGATGAGCCATATCACCTTACCACCATTCATAATATATTGGTCAATTTTAAATTTGTCTTTATCCGAAAAAGCAGTACGCGGTTTCGGGACAACCAAGAGTCGATATTGACTGGCATCCACCATCGTAAAACTATCCAAATGGATACGTCCGACATCATAATATTGCTGTAAAGCCGCATCAAAACGAGCGGTTTGGTAAGGTTCGAGTTCGCCGTGACCTTCGGTTAGAGCGATTTTCGACTTGTGGAGGCTTTTGAGCTTTTTTATGGTATTGGTAATCTTATATTCGAGTAGGCTGATGGAGTTGTTGAGGACGACTTGGTCTTGTCCGGGCGCGAGGGAAGCCGTATTATTTTCAAGAATATTGACCGGCATAGAGCGACCTTTATACGTCACCATGACCGCAGGAAAAATGAGTTTTTCCGAATAGCCATCATCCTGTTTGACCTTCAACGTGACAGGAAGAATACCGACTTTGCCAAGCCCTTCTATCATCTCATTGGACTGCTCTGCCGAGCCACCAAGCGGGTCGGTAAATTGATACTCCACATAGCCCGACATCGACTTAAAATCATTGAGCAATTCGCGTAGAGCATTTTGCAATCGCTTGAATCCTGACGGAAATTCGCCTTCCAAAAAAGACTCAATAAAGACGACCTCTTCGAGTTCTTTGATTTGCTGCTTAGTCGCCTTCGTGAGCGTAAATCGCTTATCTTCCGTCAGGTCGATATGACCGTAGAAAGCATTGGCGAGGATATTCACAAATATTAAAATACCCAAAAACAAAGCGAGTTGGAAGAGGGATTGGTTGCGTGTATTTTTTGATTTTTTCATGCTAAATTAGTCCGTAGTCGGTGGTCAATAGTCCGTAGTCGGCAGTGCAAATATACGGTTAAATCGCGGTTATAGGGTTTGATTTTTAAGGGAAAATAGTTTATCTTTGAGAACAGTTTATTACGAAAAAATATTATTTATGACACAACCAATTAAATTAGATACTTCGGGTAGTCAGTTTATCATCAGCATTGATAAGGACTATGTTGATAAGGAGGACTTGCTTGCACTTATAGATAATTTACGCACAGAACATCTTGTACGTAAGATGGATTTAGGTGAAGATATCGAAGCACTCGGTAGAGAAATTAAAGCGAAATGGTGGAAGAAAAATAAAGATAGATTTATTCCGAAGGAAGAGCAATGAACAAAATTATCGTTGATTCAAATATTGTTTTTTCTGCATTGGCTGGTACAAACTCGCTGACCTTACGGTGCATGCTGAAAAGCGGAGAACAATACTTTGCGCCCAATTTTCTGATTAGTGAAATTTTGATGCACAAAGAGCGCATTCTGAAAAACTCAAAAATTTCCGAAGAACAAACTTACGAGACTTTCATCAAAGTGTTTAGTAAAATCAATTTCGTCAACGAGGTAAGCATTTCTATTCCCAACTTCATAACTGCCTACCACTTGTGCAAAAATATAGATGAGGACGACACGCCTTTCGTAGCTCTTTCCCTCGAACTTGGCTACCCTTTGTGGACGCGAGATAAGGTGCTGAAAATTGGATTACAACAGCGCGGATTTACTAATTTTTTTGAGGAGAATGATGGGGCATAAACGTTAAGCAAGTCTCAATATTACTTGAAAGCATTCCAGAGATTTCTCACAATCTTGTATTGCTATATAATGCCAACTAAGAGTTAAAACTAATTGATTATCAATTACATGTAAAATATTGTAATTAATTTTTAACACTTTAAAAATATATGTATATTATTGATTGTCAATAAAAAAGCATTTTTTCAATTAATTTATTTTAAAAATATTTTATTTAAATAATTTTAAAAATTACTGATAATCAAAAATTTAGTAAAAATTCAACTCTTAGTTGGCATATATATCTCAGTTTTATCTTACAATTTGCAGCTTTCACGGACATACAAAGGCGAAGAAGATATTGGAGAATCGGAATAAAATTTAAGGTTTTTTGATTAATTTGCTATTTTGCCGATTCATAAAATTCGTATTTCTACCTTTATTATTATGAAAAACTTTTTAATATTCTTCGCAATTTTGTTTTCGATAGCTGCCTGTAAGCAGCAAGCACCAAAAGAAGAAACACCCGAACTGACTTTGGAAGAGCAAATTCAACTCAAAATCGGTGACGAACGCGCCAAAGGAGAACGCAATGCCGACATTATTCTCGGCCACCAATTTGGGATGACGCGAGAGGAAGTTTTCAAACACAAAAACAAACTTCAAACAGACAAACGTATTTATGGTATTTATAAAACAAAAAATACACGCATCTTTGTTTATGATTTAAATCTGAAGGGCGTGCAAGGTCTCAATAAATTACCCGTTTATTTTGACACTTTTTATCATGATAATCGCTTGTTTCGCATGGAATGTAAACCCAAAATTCCGAATGGACAAGACCTGCAACCAATACAAGATGCCATTGTCAAATTATACGAAAAAAAATACGGCAAACCTGACTTTTATGTTCCCACAGATACGATAAACAACTATCAAACCGCGATGTGGATAGAACTGAATCAACAAATCGAAGTTAGTCGGGATAAAAAAGAAATTATGATGTCTTACACCGATTTGCAGGAAGAAGAGGAGACTTTGGAAGATATTTAAAAAGGATAATCTTATCAAAAGGTTTGTTAAAAAGCATTGACACATTGAAAATAAACGCACACGGACACCTACTCCCTTACCCTGAGCAAATTCCGGCATTCATGCAGCAGAAAGAAATATTCTGGATAGATGCGGACAGGCAATTTATGCGACAAAAAGGCTGGCAAAGACCGATTACGGATGCCAGTTTTTTTCTGAATGAAAAACTCGAATGGATGGATAAAAACGACCTCGCCCACGAGGTCATTTTGAATCTTTCCCAACTCTACTGCAATGGTATGGAACAAGCCACCGCGCGTGATGTCATTCGTTTTCAAAATGACTTCAACGCACAAGTGCAGCACGAGCATCCCAAGCGATTTACAGGCGGATTTGTCGTACAGGCAGCGTATATTGATGATGCTTTGAAAGAAATAGAAAGATGTGTTAAAGACTTGAATATGAATTTGTTGTGTTTGCCGACACATTTTCTAAATAAAAAAAATGAATGGCATTCGACCGCATCCGAAGCCGCTGCGCCGATATGGGAATTGGCGAATGAATACGGGCTTGCTATCGAAATTCACCCCTACGATGCGCCGCGCATGATAGCACTGCAAGACCGTTTTTGGCGGTTTCATCTCGTATGGATGTGCGCCCAAACTGCCGACAATTACCACACCTACACATTACTCGATTTTCCGAATAAGTACCCACACACACGCGTCTGTTTTGCTCACGGCAATCAATTTGGACAAATCAACGTAGGCAGACGAGCACAAGGCTACGAGGGCAGACCCGACCTATTTGAAGGCACCACGCATCCGAAAGAAAATATTGCACAAAAAAACGTCTTTTTCGATACACTCGTACACGATGTTTATGCCTTTAGAATGTTGAAAGACCGACAAGGCGCAAGCCAAATCGTTGCTGGACTCGACGACCCCTACCCGCTCGGGGAAATGGAATCCGTACCCGGTTGCTATCCCGGAAAAGTAATTGACGAAGCCCTCGCGCATGGTTTTATTTCCGAAAAAGAAAAAAATGATATTTGGTGTGAGAATGTAAAAAGATGGTTGGGAAGGGAAATTGTGTGATGGTATGATTGTGAAATTGTAATTTTGCAAAATAATTCGCAGGGATTTGTAGGGACATGTCATGCCATGTCCCTACAAATCCCTGCGAATGGGTGAATTTTAATATAAAAAAATCCGCGCCAATCCGCGCAATCCGTCAAATCCGCGTTCTACCATGAATTACGAAAATACCGCCACATTCGCCGCCAAAATGGACGACCAAGACCCCTTACACGCCTACCGCGAACAGTTCTATTTGCCATTGCAAAAAGATGGAGCGCCGCATATTTATTTATGTGGAAATTCGCTCGGTCTGCAACCCAAAGCAACTCGTGGATACATCGAACAAGAGTTGTTGGATTGGGAAAAATTTGGTGTAGAAGGGCATTTTCATGCGCGACATCCGTGGATGCCTTATCACGAATTTTTGACGAAGGCTATGGCAAATGTCGTAGGCGCGAAACCCGAAGAAGTGGTCGTGATGAATACGCTTAGTGTCAACCTTCACTTAATGATGGTATCCTTTTATCGCCCTGATAATGAACGATTTAAAATTGTAATTGAGTCAGATGCTTTTCCTTCAGATAGATACGCGGTGGAGTCGCAAATACGTTTTCATGGTTATGACCCGCAGGATGCTTTAGTGGAGATTCGTCCGCGAGAAGGGGAAGAATTGATACGAATGGATGACCTCGAAAAATTATTGGAAGAACAAGGTAGTCAAATCGCCCTCGTGATGCTTGGCGGGGTCAATTATTATACGGGGCAAGTATTTGATTTCAAAAAAATTACTGCGCTTGGACATGCACAAGGTTGTGTTGTAGGCTTCGACCTTGCTCACGGCGCAGGCAATCTCAACCTCCAACTCCATGATAGTGGTATGGACTTCGCGGTCTGGTGTACGTACAAATATCTCAACTCAGGTCCGGGAAGTTTGGGTGGCTGTTTTGTACATGAGCGACATGCCCGTGCCGACCTGCCACGCTTTGCAGGTTGGTGGGGACACAACAAAACGACGCGCTTTAATATGCGCCACGATTTTGACCCGATACCGGGCGCAGAAGGTTGGCAATTGAGCAATCCGCCGATACTTTCACTGGCAGCAATACGGGCTTCATTGGATATTTTTGAGGAAGTTGGGATGAAAAAACTCAATGAAAAATCACGCCAACTGACAGGCTATTTGGAGTTCCTTTTAGACGAAATTAAGAATGACGATATTCGCATCATCACGCCGCGCGACCCCGCTCAACGCGGTTGCCAACTCTCCATTCAAGTCAAAAACGCAGATAAGTCTTTATTTGAAAAAATAACCGAAAAAGGTGTTATCGCTGATTGGCGCGAACCTGATGTCATTCGGGTAGCACCCGTTCCTTTGTACAATTCATTTTCAGATGTTTATCGTTTTGCGAAAGTATTGGAAACTGCCTTGAGTTAATTTTGCCTGACGGATATCACCCTTCGACCAATGGAATATTTAGCATTTCGCGAGTTTCGGCTATCGTAGCAATCTCGCGCCCTATCATACGTGCTAAGGTAGCACCAGCTTCTACACATTCGCCATTAGATTTTGCCATATCGCCATTTGGTAGATAAAAATTATCTTCCAAACCAACCCGGAAATTTCCACCCATTGCGGCAGCTATCGCCGAGAGTTGCCACTGTTTGCGACTAATGACTATCGACTGCCAAAACGCACCTTTCGGCACTTGTTTGATTTGATGAATGAGGTTATCCGGCGTAGCTGGAATACCACCCATCACACCCATGACGAGGCTGTAACAAGCATTATCGGGCAAAAGCCCCATGTCGCGTAACGGTTCGGCATTGCGGATATGTCCGGTATCGAAACACTCCATTTCGGGGCAGATATTGTTTTCTGTCATCACTTTGGCGACGTGCATGAGCGTGTCAAAAGAGTTCTCGAATACACCATTCCAATAAAATTGTTTGGCACGGCGAGAGTAAATCGCGTAGTTCATACTGCTCATGTTGAAGGCTGCCATATCGGGTTTCGTAGCGGGTAAATGCTTGATGCGCTCCTCCACCGACAAGCCTATCGCACCCGTCGAATAATTGATAATCACATCAGGACATCGCTTGCGTACCTCCGAATGGATTTGCTCAAATACTTCGGTGCGCCAGCTTGGTGTACCGTCGTCCTCGCGGGCGTGTATGTGTACGATGCTCGCCCCAGCATCCACCGCACGACGCGCTTCTTCACCCAACTCGACAGGCGTGTAAGGAATGTGGGGGCAGTGACTTCTATTGGTCGCCGCACCGGTGAGGGCAGCGGAGAGGATTAGCTTTTTCATTTTATTTGTAAATATTACTTTTCCGCAAGATAAAAAAACGGAATTAACCATTAATTGGGCAAAATGTTATATGACCTCGTTAGAGGTCGAATATTGGTAGAGTTTTTCAATAAAAATACGTCAAACGAGCCTTTAGGTTCGTAATATGGAGTACATAGAGGCACTCAAAACAAATTTTCATCCCAAAAAAGCTACCGATATTTTGCACTTAACAGTGCTGCCCAATTAATGGTCAATTCCGAAGAAATTTATTGAGCAGCGTAATTAGTTCTACATTAAGACTCTTGATTTACTGACCTTCAGAGAGTTATATCAGTGCGATTTAAATGTTAATTTTTAATAATAAGACGGCTACAAAAACTAACCAATTCGTACAGTGTGCATTTTAAATTTAAATTATTTAAATGTATTTATTTTCTATTTAAATGCCACTGTATTGACGACTTTAGCCGTCAAATGGCTCGGTACTTTCCGCGACGGCTAAAATCGTCGGTACGAGGTAGATTAAAAATTTGTCCTGCACCCTATGAGAACTAACAATAAACCGAGTTAAAATTATATCTCTATTTTACCTATTCGATATCAAGGTCGCCAACTTTCCGAATCGGAGGGAACATGTAATTCTTCACCACAATATTTACAATACAAAGCGTCGGCATCATGTCCTTCTTCTATGCAGGACGGGCAAGACTGTGTGGAGATTTGTTCTCTTGTTTTGGCATTAACAATTTTGGAAGTAACGATACCCGTAGGCACAGCAATCACGCCATAACCCATAATCATAACAATAGAAGCGAGAAACTGACCAAGCGGTGTTGTCGGCGCAATATCACCATAGCCTACCGTAGTCAAGGTCACGATTGCCCAGTATATACTACGCGGAATACTCGTAAAAGTCGTATCCGTCTGTCCGCCTTCTACGAGGTACATCACCGAACCAATAATGATGACCATTAGTAGAATAAAGACCAAAAATACAGTAATCTTAGCGCGACTAGCACGCAAAGCGGTCATAATAGCCGCGCCTTCTTTGAGAAAATGAGCCAATTTGAAAATACGAAATACCCTTAGCAGTCGTAAGGCACGTACAACCATCAAATAATGCGACCCGACAAAGAAAAATTCTAAATAGGTAGGAACAATCGCCAGCAAGTCAATAATACCGAAAAAACTTGTTGCGTATTTGATTGGACGGCGAACGCTCAACAAGCGAAGGATGTATTCTATCGTAAAAGCAATGGTAAATAACCATTCCAAAGCAAAAAGAAAGGTTCCGTAGCGAAGCTGAATACTTGAAACCGTTTCAAGCATAACGGCAATGACACTCGCGATAATAAGTACCAGTAAAACGACATCGAAAGTCTTACCAACAGGTGTATCTGCCTCAAAAATAATTTCATGGATTTTTTCGCGCCAGGGCGAAAGGGGTTTAATCTTATAGGTCATCTTTTTTAGATTGTGAGAGGGTTCATCTTATGTATCCAAATCTGCTTACTCTTGCATGATATAAAGAAGGAAAAACAAAAATGCCTTGCAAATGTACATTATTTGGAATTGAAATGCACAATAAATTTGCCAATTGACGGGATAATTCCTATCTTTGCCGTCCTTTTTAAAAACAAATAATAAATTTGAATAAGCAACACAAGTGCTTTTTTAATAAAAAGTACCTTGTAAAAAAAATATAACGATGAAACGGACATTCCAGCCATCAAGAAGAAAAAGAGCCAACAAACATGGCTTTCGTGAGCGCATGAGCAGCAAAGGCGGACGCAAAGTATTGGCGCGTCGCCGTTCGAAAGGACGCAAGAAATTGAGCGTCTCAGATGAGCGTCGCCTCAAGTACTAATCGTGATTGATGGTCGGTTGATTGGTTAATCAGGATTTACTTTATAAAAAAATAAGACCTGATTAACCAATCAACTGATTGATTAATTGACGCAATGCCACACAAGTTCAGAAAAAATGAACGCCTCAAACGGCGCAAACTCATCCAGCGCATGTTTAATCGCGAAGGAAAATCTTTTGCGATATATCCTTTGCGCGTGATTTGGTTAGCTACCGAATTAGACTGCCCACATCCCGCTCAATTTACTTTAAGCGTTCCAAAACGTACTTTTCCTAAAGCTGCTCATCGCAATCGTATTCGTCGTCGCATACGAGAAGCCTATCGACTTAATAAGCACACATTATATGATTTTTTGAATACCCAAAACAAACAATATGCACTGATGTTTGTATATACGGGCAAAAAACCTTTACCGTATAAAGACATTGAAAAAGCAACAAAAAAAATCGTAAAGAAGTTGATTCGTGAGAAAAAATAAATAACTCAGGCTATAGCAAATTCCAAAGGGTGCAGGACAAATTTTTAGTCTGCCTCGTACCGACGACTTTAGCCGTCGCAGAACAACGAAGCTCTTGACGGCTAAAGTCGTCAGTACAGTGGCATTTCAAAATAAAATTAAAATTTGTCCTGCACCCATTCCAAATAACAAGCTCCAAATTTCAATTTAAATATAAGAGGCATTATTTTTTTGTTGAATTTTGATGTTTGGATTTATTCATAACTTGAAATAAATTATTCACTCCTTTCTACTCCCGTAGAATAATCCTTATATTGAGACTTTTATGTAGCTACTTTAAACCTTCTTGCAATAAAAAGGTTAAATTTGTACGAAAATGTTATCTTTAGAATCCTTTTTTTCAAAATTTTTCAAAAAGAAAAATCTAACCGGTCAAACTGCTATGATTAACTTAATTCTGTTCGGACCTCCGGGAAGTGGCAAAGGCACACAAGCTGCCCAACTCGTTGAAAAATACAATTTGCTTCATATCTCTACGGGTGATTTGTTTCGCAGTGAAATAGGAAATAAAACAGCACTCGGCATAGAAGCAAAAAGCTATATGGACAAAGGCGCACTCGTGCCCGATGAGGTGACTATAAATATGTTGAAAAAGAAGGTCAAAGAAAATCCTGACGTGAAGGGTTATATTTTCGATGGCTTTCCGCGTACCATACCTCAAGCCGAGGCACTTGATACCATGCTAATGGCAGATGGACAAGCTATCACATCACTTGTCACACTAAATGTAGATGATGAAGAAATTGTTGCACGCCTACTCAATCGCGCAAAAACATCAGGACGCTCTGACGATGCCAACGAAGGTGTTATTCGCAATCGACTCAGTGTTTATAAAGAAACGACTGCGGTAGTTGCCAGACATTATGACAAAAAAGATAAGACACACACTATCAACGGCGTAGGCACGATTGACGAAGTATTCGGAAGGTTAACGGAAGTCATTGACCGTGCGCTCGTAGCAGTTTAGGGATGAAAATATTAAAAAGCATTGATCCTCAGCAGATGTTTTTCAAGCCGTTGATAATCAATGCTTTTTCATTGCTGTTTTTCTGTGCGACCGTGCATACGCTCTCCGCACAATGTCGTCATTTATCCAAAACACACCCTACACAAACTCGCCTAATGACACTCATTAATGGTGTCATCATAGAAGAGACACTCGCCGTAAAAGCCAGAAGATCAGACGACCAACTTTATCTTGATATTCATTTTAAAACGACAGAAGCTGCCTTTTCGATAAAGAAAAATTCGGTTTTGACACTCGTATATGCTAATGGACAAAGCGTCGAATTGAAAGCAACCGATATGTTATATTCGGATGCCTACAATACTTGTTGTGATGTTGTTTGGTTGGCAGAAGTCGCTTATTTTATTCCAAAAGAAAAATACGAAATACTCATCAACAACAACATTTCTGAAATGCGACTCGAATTAGATAATCGACTGAAAATATTTTATTTGAAAAGCAGAAAACGAAGAAAAATCGGTGAGTTGCTTCGGTGTTTTTGACTTGTTGATAGTCCTGCAAATGTAATGCTATTAAACCACTAAGAACACAAAAGACACAAAAATCGAATAGGCGCAGAGTACATAAAGTGTTTCTAAGTATTTAATAATGAACTCTTTACACTACCTTAGTTTTCTTGTTTCAGCCTGCCTCGTTGAAGAACGGGGTTAGTTCGATTATTCGTATCTTTCCAAAATAAAAATCCTCCTCCACAAGATTTAGATGTATCAATATAGTTGGACTATAAAACTTCACCTCCTTCAACTTAGTAACTGAAAACAGTTATTTATCCAGATAAACGCCTGTCTTCAAGAGAAAAACTAAGCACAAAATAACCTCGTCGAAATCGTGAACTTACTATTTTATCGTTACTTATTTTGCTGATAATGCCTGAAAGTGCTTTTTGTGATTCTGTCATTATAGGCAATAAAGGGTAAATATGTGGCATTTCAGGTTCGTATATTAATTTTACTTCTACGCCTGATTCCTTCATTTTTCACTTCCCAAAATACCGTCAGGAGCCATAATATATTTACTACCAATCAAAATTATGGCTTTGGGAAAGCCTTTAAAATCACCATACAAAGAAGATATAATTGGATGTTTTAAATTGAGGCCTTGTGCACACATTTTTTTTGCAGATAAAATTCCTGCTTTGCTCAATATGAGGTCTTCTAAGCTATTGATTATCAGTTTGAAAAACTTTAAACGTGCTCTTAACTGACGTTACGCAGTAAACGTGTCCGCAGTTTTTCGGTCGGCGGTCAGCTTTGAACGTGAGCTTGTTTCACATATAATTGCTGTCTGCGGACTGGCAAACTGTGGACATATTCTTAATCCTCTTCCAATGCAATACAATTGACCGTTCCGGCATTGTCCACACATACGCCATCTTGCTGCAAATCAAATCGCCAACGGTGGCGCGGACAGACCAAATAACGCCCTTCTTCAATCCAACCTTGCGACAAATCTGCTCCTTGATGCGGACATAATTTGTCCACCGAATATCGACAACCGCCTGCCTCTACAACGATGCGTTCATTATTGTTTTCTAAGGCAAGAATATGGCTACAAAACGGTTCTAAATCTTCCGCTTCCAATATCAAAAAACCTTGCATAATCGTCTGATAAACATCGGGTTGTCTATTGAGTTGCATACGAAACGTAAGCGAAAAATCTTCCCAAGTCAGATGTCCGTCAAGTATGCGTTCTAATTCATACGAAGGCGCAGCCATACGATAAAAATCCCCCTTGTCAATCGCACTAACAGTAGTCGCTTTTTTTGATTGAAAATCAACTTGTGTAACATAGGTAGGTTGGTCGGAAAATTGAACATACAGCGGTCTGTCAATTTGAGTAGAAAGTGTGAAACGCGATAACTTTTTATTTAATTCATCAATAAGCCGTGCTTGTATCTGATTAATATTTTTCGTAGAAAAATGTTTTTTTCTATCTTCGAAAAAAGTCGTATATCGCTCCGCGTATTCTTTCAAATATGATTTAAAATTATCCTCGTTGACACGATTTTTGGTCTTGTATGTCAGTGTATTCGTCTGAATGTCGAGGCAATCGGCGGGCATCATATCCGGGCAGTATAGGTTGTTTTTCAGGCGTTTGTCCAAATAATCTAACAAATGTGCATTGCGTGGAAAAATATTGACGGGTTCAAAATTGATATGAAAAAGTAGCGGGTCAAGAAAGCAAGGCGGACCGGCAGAAGGTATAAATGCAGTGGGCTGTATCGCCTCTATCGCTCTTGCCGTAGCTTCAAATTTTGAGAACATTTTTTTGCGGGAAATGCGTTGATAAGTCACCTCATCATAATCATAGCAGACGGGATGCCAAGTCGCGCCGGAAAACTGAGCTGCGAAAACATTTATTTCGCCTTCGTCCATACAAATACGTGTGAGGCGGTCGTGAATTTTACAATCATTGATATTCAAAAAACGCTGTTCGTCGGCACAAACCAATATGCCCGAATCGCGGTTGAGTTCGCTGTCTTCGGCATAGATTTTTAGGTAGCCGCCGGGTATGTCGATGCGTGTATCCGACTCGCACAATAATATATTTTTAGAGGGAATAGGCTGAATTAAATCATATAAAACGGGACGGCGAAATTTGGGAATGACAAACGTAACATCTTTTAAATCAAGGTTTTGAAGTGTATGTATGTCAAAATGGTCTTTGTGTTCGTGGCTGACATAAATGTATTTTTCTTTATCCGTTTCTTGCAATTTTTGTTGTACCGATTCTAATAAATGATGATTGCAAGGAAACTGAAACCAAGCCGAATCAAATGCTCCATAAGGCGAGAGCCAAGCATCCATAATGATGATTGCTTGCTGGGTTTCCACCAAAAATCCGGCATGTCCTAAGTATGTTATTGTCATATTTTTTGACAAAATTAATAGATCAAATGGTGAATGTGATGAATCTTATTAGATTTGTAGGAAGAAAAAATCAAGTTGAAGCACAAGAGTCAAGTTCAAGTTCAAAAAATGATATTAATAGATGATAAAATCATCAGTAATGATGTAGTAGAACAGCAATTTGTTTGCAGTTTGGAAGTCTGTAAAGGGGCTTGCTGTTGGAAGGGCGATTATGGCGCGCCTTTGACGGATGAAGAGCGAGAAATTTTGAAAAAAATATACGAAGATGTGAAGCCTTTTTTGACCGAAGAAGGTATTGAGGCGATTGAGGCAGAGGGCATTTCCACTTATTTTGAAAAATCTAAAGAGTATGGCACAACGCTCATCAGCAACGGCGCATGTGCTTACATGACGCGCGATGAAAATGACGTTGCAAAATGCGGAATAGAGCAAGCATATAAAGCTGGAGTGACGGATTTTATCAAACCTATTTCCTGTCATTTGTACCCCATTCGGATAGAGCATTATGATGGATTTGATGCCGTAAATTATGATAAATGGGACATCTGTTCGGCAGCTTGCACATTAGGAAAGAAATTGAAAATTCCGGTCTATCAATTTGTAAAAGAAGCACTTATACGTAAGTATGATAAAGAATTTTATGAAGCCTTAGAAGGTGCTGCAGCCATCCATGAAAAAGATTGAGATACACACATTTATGGGTTGAATCCAAGGAAATAAATTAAATAAAATCTTAAAGAGTAACGTCATTCCGAATTTATTTCGGAATCTCCCAAACGACGAAGCACGATTTTGGTCAGTAAGTAGTACGACAAAAATAAACTAACAACATTTTGAACCACAAAGCGCACTAAGAACACTAAATCGAACTGAAGCAAAAGAACACAAAAAACTCATAATCAATATTTTATAAAATTAATTAGTGACCTCTGCGTTAATTCGACCTTCGTGTTTTTTGTGAACTTAGTGGTTCGATATTTTTGCCCAACTACTTAGTAGTAAGTCAAACTAATTATGATAAGTTCATTTGGCGAAATTTGTCCGATTACTTTGTTGGAGAACATCCAGCGTAGCTACGGCTATGCTGAATAACCTCCGCCTCGTACTCGAAAAAATTTCACTCAAAGCAACATATCATAATTAGATTGACTTACTACTTAGCTCCTATTTAAAATTGATTTTCACCGTCCGGGAGATGCTGAAACAAGTTCAGCAAGACGTTTTTTCTTGGGATTTTCTTTTTATAAGAAAATATTTTTTAAATATATTAATATGATGCCTTTTTTACGAAAAATATATGTCTTATTTTCTACACTATGCTTACTCACGTTGATGGGTTGCGAAGAGCGGCTCACGCCGGAAGAAATAGAATCGCGGCGTGTATATAGCGAGTTGATGAATAGCTTTCAATTCCCATATCAACTGCATCGACCGGATTCTATTTATGAATTGCCCGAACCCTTACGGGAAATATCCGGCTTGGGCATAACGAGTACGGGCGAAGTGGGCTGTGTGCAAGATGAGCGCGGACTTATTTTTATTTATGATACCGAAGTTCGCGAGATTAATCGGCGTATCGGATTTGCAAAAGATGCTGATTATGAGGGGATTACTTTTGTTGGTGCAGATGCTTTTGTGTTGAAGAATAATGGTAATATTTATCGTGTTACGACCTTTGATACGGGCAAACCTTCTAAAGAAAAATACAAAAGTCTGCTCAATCAAAAGAATAATACGAAGGGCATCGCTTATGAACCTGCTAAAAACCGCATCCTTGTTACTTGTCAAGATGGATACAGAACGAATGGCAATCTTGTGGAGCGACTTGCGATTTTTGCCTACGATATTGACAGCAATACGGTAGCAGATTCGGTAGCGTATCACCTGACTTTAGACGAAGCTAAACTCTACGCAACTCTCGCTGCACCGGAAAGTTACGAGGCGGTTTTTCCGATGTTTTTTGAGGGCAGCAGACGTACATTTCCTGCTTATTCTTCGGCTATTGCTGTGCATCCGAAAACAGATGATATTTATATCGCTTCCGGCTCGGCGCGATTGCTTTTTATTTTGAATTCAGATGGTAAACTCGTTCATATTGAGCGACTTAGGGAGGATTATTATCTTCAAATTGAAGGTATGGCGTTTCGTGAAGATGGTACTTTGTTGTTGGCTTCCGAAGGGAAAAAAGAGCCGGGAGTATTGTATGAATTTAAAGCGAAATAAATCTATATATTGAAAATGGCACGATACGTGAATATTATTATGTAAGAGTATGTTTTCATTCTCTTCATTTTTCATCACAAAACAATTTATTCATGTACAAATCTTTTTTTAGTCTGATACTTTTCTTGCTGTCGTGGCAAGTGCAAGCCCAAGTGTTGACGGGTATCGGTACGGTGTGGAGCGATGATTTTAGTCAATGGATTATTTATACGGATGAAGGGCAGGGTGAATTGCAAACACGTTGGCAGGGCGATTTTTCGGAATGGGATTACTACATTGGCGATACGCACGGCGTGGCACGGCTCAAATGGAAAAACTCGCCTACCGAATGGGAAATCAAAGGCGATGACGGCGAAATCATCACGGCACGTACCCGTTTTCCGCGCGACCTGCGCGAATGGCGTATCACCAATAATACACGCTCGGTCAATCTCTCTCCGGTATGGAACGATATGACGGAATGGAAAGTGCAACATTCGGCTTATGGCACACTTCACATTTCTACGACTTGGAATAATGACATTCGGGAGTGGGAAATACGAGATGATACGAAAGATATGACGATTCATCAGAAAATGTCGGTGGTTTTTTTGGTGATTTTTCACAGTAGTTTGCCTTATCACCCAAAATAGTGAAGACAAGGAGAACTCAATCGCGCTTAGATTTGTTATTCCCAAAAATAACATGTAATTTTGAAATATAATCGTTCAAGAAAAGTATAGGTTTTAAGTTGAATTTGATTGTTGTACTTGCGCTTGAACTTAAAATTGGTCCCGTAGCTTAATTGGATAGAGCATCGGATTTCGGCTCCGAAGGTTACAGGTTCGAGTCCTGTCGGGATCACTAAAATTTTATTTTTTAGATTTTAAGTAATTGAAGGTCAGCCGTTTAGGTTGACCTTTTTTTTGTGGGTTACAGTTTGTGGGACACTTTCTTTGTTTTTATTGAAAATAACGGTAAGCACTTCATTTTGATTTTAATAGGGGGCTTATCCTTGCGCGAAGAATAAGCGTAAATGTCAATACTTTTAATGTCACATTTTTGTTTATATCGCACTGTTTCAATACATTGCGTTTTGAACCATAATTTACACAAAAAAAGAGACAAACTATTATCTCCGATATTTCAATAGAAAGACTTGCCGAAAAGATTTACAATGAAAAAACGAGAGAATACTTCAAAGAAGTTCAAAGCAGTTATTTCAATGGCAACTTTAGGTCGGCAGTAGTTGTGTTGTATTCTGTTGTGATTTTTGACTTATTGTATAAAATGCGTGATTTAAGCGATATATACAATGACGGGTCTGCAAAGAAAATTTTAGAAGAAATTAAACAGAAACAAGAAAATAACTCAAAAGACTCTACATGGGAAAGTTATTTATATGAAGAAATACATAAACGTACTAAATTTTTATCTAATGGTGAACTTGCCAATATAAAATCACTACATGAACATAGGCATTTATCAGCTCATCCTGCATTATCCCATGATATTGAATTATACATGCCGAATAAAGATGTAGCAAGGGCGCATATCAGAAATATGTTAGAAGGTGTTTTAACCAAGCCACCTATTTTCTCAAAAAATATCTTTGTTAATTTGGTCAAAGATATTAGCGAAAATGCCTCTAAGCTGCCTCTCGAAGATATAAAAAAATATGTAAACAATAGATATTTTAGTCATCTTTCAGACCCGATAATAAATGATATTTTCAAGAAATTATGGAAATTTGTTTTTCTTAAAGAAGGGGGCGATTATTCAACGTATAGAAAATACCTTTTCAATGTCTTGAAAATATTAGTTGGACAACGTAAGGATAAGGTGTTGGATTACGTGCGAAATAATCAAGACCATTTTTCTACTGTTCCAACGAATAATGATTTGTTATTTTCACAATTAGTTAAATTTTTATGCGAATATCCTGACTTCTACGAAGCTTTTGATGAGTCGGCGAAAATACTTACACGAAATAAAATAAGGTCAAACCGAGAATATAGAATACGCTGTAACTTTCTACATGAAAAAATTGCCGATTACAGAAAAGAAGCAGAAAAAGCAATTTTTCCACTTGTTAGTAAAAGTGAAGGGAGGTATGAATTCGATAAAATCGTTAAAGATTACATCCAATTTCTAAAAGATAATGGGGAGAACTTCAACGGAATAGCTATTAAATATTTTAGGTTTAGCTCCAGTTATAACGAAGCAGATAGGAGATTTAGAACGTTTATTGAACCCTATTTAGGGAATTTTACAAATATGGAACTAACTAACATTGTGGAAAAATGGAGGGCAAATAGTGAAATTGAGGGTAGAGAACGTGCGGAAGCAGATTTTAATCTTGTCAAATCAGAGTTCGTAAAAAGAGGAGTTCCATTACCAAAGAGGAGTAAAACTAAAGCAAGCTAACCTCACAAAACTACGCTGCAACATTTTCAGCAAGCGGAGCAACAAGAACATAATAGGGCTTCTCAAACTCAATGTCATTTTTCATATTGACAACGCGAATGGCAAGCATAGATTTGAGAATAACTTTATCGGTGCATGCACGCAAGGTAGCATGTAGAAATTGAATAGCTTTGAGCATCGACATTTCATCTATCCACTCCGCTTGTACTTCTAATATGAAGGTACTTGGTAGCAATGGATTTATATAAGCTATGTGGAGAGGTCTGTTTAGTTCCTCCAGTCTGCCCAAAAAAGGCTGTAAACCTTCTTTAATTGTTAAAACTTTTCTTTTATCCATTGTAAAATTCCGTTTTGATTATCTTCGATAGCGGTCAATAACTCACTTGCATTGACCATATCGCAAGTTCCACATTTTTCGTACCTCAAATGTTCTGACCACCTTGATACTAATAACGACCAATAGCCGCAGAAAGTTTCATCCTCACTTTCGGCAACTTCTTTATAAAGCCCCGAATACAGCAATAAGTCCTCTAAATTATGAACTTTGAAAGGTCGGAGAACTCTGCTGTCAAATGTCACAAACAAGTCGTCCACGTCCAAAAGTTGCGCTATTTTGGCTTTCAACATCAACTCCACACTATACCCTGCAAGGTAAATGCAGCCGTCATAAAGTTGATTATTGAACAAAACTTTGGCTTCTTTTAGTCTGATTTTAGCTAATTTGATGATTTCGGTTACGTTATCCACCCTACAAATTTATGGTTTTTGAGTGAAAATACAAAGTGCATTCGTTGAGATTTATACGGTTAACGAAAATAAAAGAGGTTCGAGCCTTATCAGTATTCCTAAATCTTTGTAAATCAAAGATTTGCAAGGCTTTTTTTTATAGTTTTTAGTCGCAAATAAGTCGAAAGCCAATATGATCAATATGTTCTGTAATGCTTGTTTTAACTGCCTTCTTGACAGTGGACTCACAAAATTTATCATCATCAAACCATGAACCCCCACAAGTCATTCGATATTCTTCTGGTAGCTCCCTAAACCTATCTCCATTATACATATCTTGGCACCATTCCCATACATTGCCACTCATATCGTGAATACCGAGTTCATTGGGGGCTTTCTCGCCTACAGGATGAGTCATTCTATCACTATTTCCCAAATACCAAGCTACGTCATCTATAATATCGCTCCCCGCATATTTACAACCTTTGCTCATATTACCGCCCTTCGCGGCAAATTCCCATTTGTCTACAGTTGGCAAACGGAAGTTTTTGTCTGTTGATTCGTTGAGTTTTTCTATAAAATCTTGAACATCATCCCA
>Ga0209187_1001620_pt1 | contig 24907 bp, 20 predicted proteins | sample BantaG_FD_187430 | JGI IMG/M metagenome (GOLD analysis project Ga0209187, IMG submission 187430) | Marine algal microbial communities from Bantry Bay, Ireland - BantryBay_4 metaG (SPAdes) (version 2) | ecosystem: Host-associated > Algae > Red algae > Unclassified | place: Bantry Bay, Ireland...
TTGTTTCACCCTATTAGCTTCCCATTGTGTCCTAAAAATAGTTATTAATACTAAATTGACGCGCAAAAATTACTAACAGAATGTTGATAACTCACCTAAGTCATTGATTACCAACACTATCCTATTGTTAGCATATTTTCCACAATGTGGAGAACTTTTTGTTGATAACTCAAGAAAACATACGCAAATAGGTGAAATACTTGTGATGAATGGTCTTATATTATTGACATTTGACTCTTTAGTTGCCTAGGGTGTTACCCCAGGCAAATGGGGATATCCCCTTCGGGGAATGCTAACGTGTGAACGCTCGCGCTCGCGAATCTCGCCAGAGGCTCACGCTAGCATTCCCCGAAGGAGATATACCTCTTACATGGGGCATCGCCCTTCGAACGTTAAAGGGCTCACCATCCTAAGAGAAAAATCCGTGTAAATCAGTTCAATCCGTTCGATCCGTGTTCCAATCAATCCAGCGAGCCTGCGAGCCCACGAGCCTGCGAGCCCCTAAAACAAGCGCTTGCGCCGAAACCACAAAGCCAACAAAAGACTAATCACAATAGAAAAAATAATAATGTAAAAGAAAGAAGCTGTACTCCCACCCGCTCTCGAAAAAGGCACATTCACGTTCATCCCAAAAAAGCTTGCAACCAGAGTGGGCACCATCAAAATTATGGTGACTAACGTGAGCCGCTGGATCACTACGTTCAGATTATTTGAAATAATACTGGCGTAGGCTTCCATCGTTCCGCTAAGGATATTTGTATAAACGTTGGCCATTTCAAGCGCCTGAGAGTTATCAATGATAATGTCTTCAAATAAGTCGGTTTTGTATTCATCCGCTCTGATACCGAGAAAGTCGGAACGCTTCATTTTCATTTTGAGCAATTCGTTAGAGCTCAGCGTGTTCACGAAGTAAACCAGACTTTTTTCAATGTTGAGTAGTGACCGCAAATCCTGATTTCTGCTGGAGTTGTACAACTCGCGTTCCACCACGTTGCGTTTGTGATTCAAACTTTTCAGGCAACTTAGAAAACGGTATACGTTTTGTTCCAAAATCTGAATCACAAATAAGTTCTCATCAGATGGCTGGAAGTTTTTGACTTTATTGTCAAGAAAAAGCTGAAGAACAGGATTTTCGTGAGAAGTAATCGTGATAATATTATCCGGTGTAAGGATGATACCAACTGGTACGGTAATGTACAGTGCTTCGTTTTCCTCACTCGAGGTATTCAGAATGGGTGTGTTCACTACAATAAGGCGGATTTCTTCTTCCTTTTCGTAGCGAGAACGTTCGTCAATATCAAGTGAATCAATCAGGAAATCTAGTGGTAATCCAAATTGCCTGGACACCGCATTAAGCTCCTCCTGAGAAAAAGGTGGAGAGATATTGATCCAGCAAGATGGTTCCGGTTTCTCTATCTCCTCAAGTTGCCCACTTTTTTTCGCGTAATATCGAATCATACCTGGAATCGTTGTTTATTTAAGTACTCACAAACTTACGATTTAAATTGCACTCAGCGGCTATCGCCGCGAGTGAAAACGAGTCGTTGAATCGTTGAATCGTTGAATTTCGAAGTCAAATCGGACATTTATTTATACTTCATCCCTAAGCTGTTATACACTCCAATCAAAGTCGAAGTCAAAGTGTTCCGCGATCGCAGGCCCCTCGTTAAAGGGCAAGCTTTGATCTTGACTTTGACTTTGACTTTGACCTCTCTAATTTTTATCCAATTTTTCAATGAACTTTTCGTAAACCGGAAGATCAACTTGAGTCGCACGTCCCCATTGAGGCGCATAACCCTTCGTGATCAGATAATAATCCGTTACGATATCTGCTTGCTGTTCCAGATTGAAATCCCGAAGGCCTTTGCCTTGTTCGAGATATTCCCTGAGCGCTGAAACGCCGCCATAATTGTAGCCCATCGATGAATATTGTCCACGTAAAGCTTGCACCATGTATCGGGCACCCATTTTTTGATATTGCCAAACGTGCATCAATTCGTGTAGGAAAGTGCTGTTTGGCATGGGTCCCCAACTGTTAATCAGGTAAAAACTTACGTAACAAAAGCGATGTTGCTTTGGTCCGGCCAACGCTAATTCGTCGACACGAACTCTTTTATAATTAATGGTGTCTCCATAGATAGTCTGAGCTACCTTAATTTCCCAATGGTGTAATGGCCGGGTGTTGTATTTGAAAAAGTCGCTGAGCATTTCATAAATCTCTCCTATTCCAAAACATTCCAGGATGTAAATCAAGAGGCCGACTAACCACCAACAAAAATTTATCAAAAAGCCTGAGCCCGGTTCTGCCTGCCACCAAAACGGTGTCGGCTGTACCAATGAACGGACACCTCGATAAAGGTGCTTCACGAGTCGGTATAATCGAGTTGGCAACAATAAAAAGATATCAAGTACTCGCTGAAAAGCGGCGACCAGTTTCAGTACCAACTGATTAATAATCCAATTCGTTCTAATCTGCAAATGATAAGATTTACCAGATAATTCCATTACAACTGTATTAAGTAATGTACGGAAATTGGATTTACATTAGATGGAGATGGATTTTGGATTTTAACGAGCCTTTTTTCAAGTTAATAGCCTTAGCTATTGACGTAGGAGAAAGGCAAAGTAAACATTCAAAAGGCGCTCCAGCTAATAGTAAATTTAATGCGGTACATTACTTAAGTAGGTTGGAAGATGGAAATGGGAGGTGGAAAGTTTCCCTCTAATGTAAATCCTCTCCAAAAAAGAGATGCTACCTTAGATGTCGCTTCCCACTTACCACCAGTCAATATTAAAAAATATTCACGCTGACTTCAAACCAGCTATTTTAATGGGGCTTCAAAAGTAGCATTTGATTTCCTATTTTTTATCTAAAGTTATCCACAAGATATCAACAATCGGGGTGCCATCTTCTCTACTCTTTGATAGACAAAAGGTTACGTTTTAGAAACGTTCTTAAAAAAAACAGAAGCATTTTTTAGCTGCGTCAGCGACTTAAGTTGGCTTGAGTTACGGAGTGGTTGGCGGGCTTTGGTGAGCGGGTATTTTGGGTTAGGGTGTGTATGCTCTTCGGAGGTGATGGGACACAGATTGAACGGATCTAACGGATTTGGACGGATTTTTTTTGTGGGATGGTGAGCCCTTTATCGTGCGTAGGGCGATGCCTCACGCAATTGGGGATATCCCCGTTGAGGAATGCTGACGTGTGAAAATATCGCGCAATTTATTTACTCTGCTGAATACGTTTTTTACACCTCAGCATTCCCTGAAAGGGATAGTCCAATAGCGTGGGGCATCGCTCTTCGCACATAAGAAGGTCCACGCCAAACGAAAAAAATCCGTGTAAATCCGTTCAATCCGTGTTCCCATCAACATTAGCGGGCAATCACTTAAATCGCAAGGCCTCCACCGGATTAATACGAGTAACCAAATAAGAGGGAATAATTAAAAACAGAAGTGTAATCAGCATAGTGCCAATATTCAAAAGCAGAATCGTCCAGAAATTAATTTCTATAGGAGCAACAGATAAGTAGTAGTCTTTTTCCGAAAGGGTAATCACTTCAAAATGCTTTTGGATAAAACAAAAAGCAAGTCCAATAAGGTTTCCAAAAAACAAACCCAAACTAATGATATAAAAGGCATGATACAAAAAGATCTTTCGGATAGACCAGTCGGTACTACCCAGTGCCTTCAGGGTGCCGATCATATTGGTGCGCTCCAGTATGAGGATCATCAGGGCAGTGATCATGTTTATAATGGAAACCACTACCATCAGCAGCAGTATCACAATCTTATTGATGTCCTGCAAATCGAGCCAGTCAAAAATACTTGGGAACTTATCGCGGATCGTTTGAGCAAACAGATTATTGGGCAACACTTCAAAATACAAATAGTCGCGGATCACATCCAAATCATGCAGGTCATCCAAAAATACTTCAAAGCCCCCTACTTCATTCGGAGCCCATCCGTAGATGTTTTGCAAGACCTTTATATCTGCTATGGCAAACTTACGATCAAACTCCTCCATGCCTGTTTTATAAATACCACAGACTTTAAAACTTCGCTCCAGCATGTCCCGCCCTTCTACAAAATGAACGCGTAACTTACTACCCACATCAAGTATGAGACGCCGGCTCGTTTCCTCAGAAAGGATAATGTCTTTTGATTCCGTACTGTCCAACAAAGAAATAGGTCTGCCTTTCACCAGATAATCCCCCATGTTCTCCCAGTCGAAATCGGCACCTACACCTTTTATAATGATGCCTTCCAACTGGTCTACCATTTTCTTTTTCTTGCTTCGCCCAGAAGTCTGATCATCAAGGTGTGGGTCTTCCTTTACTGCTTGCTTCACTTTGATGATGCCCGGCTTTTGAGCATAGACCTGTATATGTCGGATACCACCTTTGGTTTTTCTATCCTCCATCTTGTCTTCAAACTCATATCCCAGAAAGCTAGCCTTAGCTCGATACAACATAGGTCCAAGCGTATCAATGTGCGGATAAAAATCCTGATTCATTTTGGTGGGGACTGCCTCAAAGGAGCGGTTCACATTGGTATCAATAATATCAATATGCCCCCAAAAGCCAAATATCTTACTGCTGATACCTTTTTGAAAACCATTTATCAAGGAGGTAGCCACAATCATTACCACCATACTTAAGGCAACCGCAACGATTGCAATACGTATAATCAGACGGGAAAAGGATTTTTGCCCTGCCTTTGCGACATTACGAGCTATATAATATTCGAGATTCAAATAAATGATTTTTGTGAAAGGGTGAAAATAGAACTTATATGGAACTAATTTTAGTATTGGGTGCTTTAAATATCAAGGTTTGAAGGGTTGAAGGATTGAAGGATTGAAGGACAGACGACCGTAGGCTCCGCATATTATGTGTCCTTCAAACCCTAGCTCCTTCAAACCTTCAAGCCTTATATCTCCGATTCTCAGTAAAAAAAAATATCTTTGCCACCTCAAATATGACACAAAAAATAGTTACTAAACTTATAATTATGACTTTTTTAGAAGAACTAAGCTGGCGCGGAATGCTCCAGGATCAAACGCCGGGAATTGAAGAAGAACTTGCAAAAGGTCCGGTGACGGGTTATATCGGCTTTGATCCAACAGCCGCATCTATGACCATAGGAAACTTTGTGCAGATCATGCTATTGAAATTATTTCAGCAAACTGGTAATAAGCCGATTGTATTGATGGGTGGTGCTACGGGTCGCGTGGGTGACCCTTCGGGGAAAGATAAGGAGCGGGTATTGAAGAGTTATGAGGAATTGGATTCTAATTTGGAATTTCAGAAAGTTCAGATCAAAAAGTTTCTGGACTTTGAAGGAGAGAACGCTGCGATCATAGTTAACAACCACGATTTTTATAAAGACATGAATGTGCTATCGTTTTTGCGTGATGTGGGAAAAACGTTGACGGTCAGCTATATGACGTCTAAGGAGTCGGTGAAAAGGCGAATTGAAACCGGGCTTTCGTTCACCGAGTTTAGTTACCAGTTGCTGCAAGCTTACGATTACCAATGTTTATACTCACAATATGGTTGCAAATTGCAAATGGGTGGTTCGGATCAGTGGGGCAACATTACATCGGGCACCGAATTTATCCGTCGGAATATTCAGGGCAAGGCATACGCTGCCACTACCCCATTGCTGACCAAGGCGGATGGAACAAAGTTTGGAAAATCGACGGAAGGCAATATTTGGTTGGATGCTGACATGACTACACCTTATGCTTTTTATCAGTTTTGGATTAATGCGGATGATAAGGATATTGGCAAATTTACTCGCTATTTCACTTTGTTGTCAAAAGAAGAAATCGAAGCGCGCGAAAAAGAATTTGAAGGCAATGACCGAATGCTGAAAAAATTACTGGCAGAGGAATTGACAAAACGGGTGCATTCTCCGGAGGATTATGCCGCTGTTCAAAAAGTGTCTGAACTCCTTTTTAATAGCAAGGCCAGTACAGAAACATTAATGTCGCTTGATGCGAAATCTTTGGCCACTGTTTCTGAAGAAATTATCAGTTTTAAAATTTCAAAAGATGCTTTGGCAAATGGCTTAAACATTGTTGATTTCCTTTCGGAAAATACGCAGATTGTCGGCTCGAAAAGTGATGCCCGAAGAGCCATAAAAGGCAACGCCATTTCCATCAACAAAAACAAGATAGCAAGCCACGAAGCCAACATCAATCACGAGGTATTGCTACATGGCAAATACATCATGGTAGAGAATGGCAAGAAGAATAAATACATGGTTTTAGCTGAGTAAGCCTTTTGACTCTATTGCTATAAAAAGTTAAACAAAATAATTTTTTAAAACAATTAGCCTCTTTTAAAACTGAATATTTGGTATAAATTTCAAGCTGGTTAAATTATTTTTCCAACTTAAAATACCAGGTATTCAGTTTTTTAATGAAGTTGTTTAAAAAACCACCTCTTTTCACCTTCTCACACACAAAATTAGCATATAACAAATTCCAAACAGCGAATTTTAGTCCCTATTTATCTCATCTCTTTTTTTGTTTTTGGAGGTCATCTATTTTAGCAAATTAGCGTTGCTATAAAAATAAAGAGAGAAAAAAAACTTTTTACTTCGTTTTATATGCAGCGTAATTATAACTTTGTGGCATCCAAATTTAATCAACTGAATTCTTGCCAGGCACAACGTCGATTAAAATATGAATTTCAAAAGTAATTTAAGTAGTTCTAAACTTACACCAACTGTAATTTTAGTATCTATTTTAATGCTTCGAAAATGAAATTCTTACTCATTTTTTAATTCAAATTGTGCTACAGCATGGCTACAAAAAAAATCAAGCCTCACTGGAATGAAGTGTGGACAAAAGTAGAGACAAAATATCCCACCCGGGGTAGTGATTATTACTTTTCTGACTATGGCAGAATGAAGAGTGTCAACAAAAGAACAGAAGAAGAAAAATTGTTAAAAGGCAGCAGGGATAAGTATGGAAACGTACGCCTGAGCCTTCAACTTGCGGAAGGCAAAAGACAACAATTCTATCTTCATCGCTTAATTGGTGAAACTTATATCGAAAAGGAATCAGATAAACATAACTTTCTCATTCATCTGGACAACAACAAGGAAAATAATTTTTGGGAGAACATCCTTTGGGTGACTCAGGAAGAACTTACAGAACACCAACGAGAATTTGGTGTCTTTGATTTGAACAACCGTAAACGTGATCCAAATTATAAAATGACGGAAGCCAAGGTTCGCTTATTAAAAAAGAGACTGGCAAAAGGCAAAACCAAAAGAGAAATTCTCGCACGGGATTTTGGAATCTCTGTCGAACACGTAAAACTGATCGAAAAAGGTAAACGCTGGGGACACATAACGATTTAATACACCGTGTATTTAAGGAACCGTTTTCTTCAAAAAAACTTCCATTTTACAGCCAAATTAAACCATACAAACAAAAAACTAAAGGCCCATATTTTGATGCTCCACGCTGAAAATTTGGGCCTTTTTTGGTGCTTCGTCCAACCTAATGGGTTTCTCTTCCAGCGTATTTTTTTGACAGGATTTCTTTTTAAGTTTAGAAGCAAAATCCCAACTTAGACTCTAGCGTAACGGTGCCGGTTCGCTAACCTAAAATGCAAAACTTCCCTCTAAATTCAACACCTTTTAGCCATGCCTACGAAAAAAATCGTAGAAAAGTTTGGAGTTACGATAAAAATCGTAGACATTTGCATTACGACAAAAATCGTAGACAATGAAATCAAAGAAAAACAAACCCACAAAAGGAGAAATGGAAGTGCTGGAAGTCCTATGGAAAATAGGTCCCGCCACTGTCAGACAAGTGCATGACACACTAAACGAACCATCTCAAGGCAAAGAAAAAAGCTACACCACTACCCTCAAGTTTATGCAAAATATGCTGGAGAAAAAATTGGTAAGCCGCGAGATCGTCGACAACAAACACCGATACAAAGCGATCATTTCTGAAAAAGAAAGCTTAAATGAAAAAATTAGTACGATCGTTGAAAATACTTTTCAGGGTTCACCCGGAAACCTGGTGTTACAAATTCTGGGCAACCACAAAACCTCAACTGAGGAGCTTCAAAAAATTCGTGAATATTTAGATGAGCTTGATAACAACCAAAAAAATTAATAGCTATGAACTTTAATTCTCTTCAACAACCACTAACCGAAGCACTCGGATGGACGCTTATACACTCACTTTGGCAAGGCCTAATTATTGCAGCATTGCTCGCACTCGCTATTCGCTTTGTCAAAAATAAATCTCCCAAACTGACGTACCAACTTTGCTGCTTGTCTTTACTTGGCCTTGTGGCCTGGATGACCAGTACGTTTATCAACCACTTTCATTGGCCACTTGAAGTCGGTGCGCCTTTCGCTGAGCTTAACGCATCAGCAACGGATAACGGCATTGCCTTTTTTACGAGTACTTTATCTTTTCAGCAAAACATCGATATTTTCTTTCAGTCATTTATTCAATCATATGCCGACGAATTGGTCATGCTATGGCTTTTAGGCGTTGGTGTTTTTGGTTTAAAATGGATAGGTACGCTCTATTTTACCTACACTCTAAAGCGTCAGAATATTAGTCCGGCCATTGCCGAATGGCAACAAATGGCAAAGCATTTTTCAAAAAAACTAGGCATTAAAAAAGCCGTTACCATCGTACAATCCACAAAGGTGGATATCCCTATGGTTATTGGATATTTGAAACCCGTCATCCTTATTCCTGCAAGTATGGCAACCGGATTTACCAGTGAGCAAATGGAGTCTATCATCGTGCACGAACTCGCACATGTCAAAAGCAATGACTTCCTGATTGGATTGATGCTGTCTGCCTTGGAAGTGGTACTTTTCTACCATCCGATGTACTGGTGGGTATCCGGGATCATCAGCGAAGAGCGTGAAAAAGTATGTGATGACATCGCTGTCGCGCAATGCGGAAATCCATTGTTGTACGCTCGCACGCTTTTCAGTATTGCTGAACGAAAACAACAAAGAAGTTTAGCACTTTCCCTTCAGGGAAAAAAGAACCAACTTTTTGATCGCATCAAGCGCGTTTGCATTTCGCCGCAAGGCAAAGTAAACAGCAATAACAACAAAGCAGGCATGGCCCTGGGACTACTTTTCGTGCTGGCCTTCATGGCTTTGGCACAGGTACCCACTCAGGCGAAAGAAGCTATTTTCGAACCTGTAAAAGAGGCTATTATTGAGCAATTGAAGCCTGAAATGGAGGCAAATTCGGAAAATGAAGATATAATAACTGAGGAAATTATTGCTGAAAAGAATATTAATGAGTCCGTAAAAACCGACACCATTCCTCCATCCAAAAAGACCAATACCAACAACGTAATCCTGATTACAAAACTTGATCAGGATGGCAACATCTATATCACCAAACAAGATGCTGACAAACAAGCTTACGCTTACTATATCAAAAAAGGAGCAGGCAAAATTTATATTGACAAAACTGAACTTGAGCCTGGTAATCACAGATTAAACCTGCTGCCCGAAACTCAAATTACCTTTATCGGCACTACCCTCATTTTCGACAGAGATGACATTGATCTGGACAACCTTGACAAAGTATTCAATGGTGATCCTAAAGCAACAGAGCAGTACTACAATGAAGTGAAAAATCAAATCGAAGATGACTCTAGTCAAAGAAAAACATTGAGCGCCAACAGATCCCGTTCTGACGAAATGAAAAAATTGGAACACCAATACAATCATGAAGGAGAAGGGGAAGAAGCATTCGAAGAAAATAAGGAAGCAGAACTTGAGGAAGCCAGCGCTCATCACGAAGAAATGATGGAAGCACAAAATGCTCGACACGAAGAAGCCATGGAGCGCCATGAGGAAGAAATGGAGCGCCATCAAGAAGCAATGGAAAGAAAAAGAGAAGCACTGGAACAACAACGCGAAGCACTGGAACAACAACGCGAGGAAATGCAAGCTCAACGTGAACAACTACAAGAAAAAATAGAACAACAAAGAGAAGAAATGGAGCAGCAACGCGAAGAGCTAATGGAACGAGCCGAAGAACAACGCGAAGCCCACGAACAGCGAATGGAACGCCATCGCGAAAAAATCGAAGCAGACATAGAGTTGAGAGAACAAGAAAATGATCGACGACAAGAACACAACGATCAGTTTCACGAACTGCTTTCCGAAAATTTGTACAACGATGGGTTGATTAAAAAGAAAAACAAATACAAGTTTCACCTCACCTTTGACCAACTAAAAGTCAACAATAAAAAACAGAGTGCTGAACTACACAAAAAGTATAAGGAAATGTATGAGAAGCATTATGACAAGGTAATGAAGGAGAATTCTAATATCACTATTCAGAGGAATTAGGGAATAGAAATTTTGAATTTTGAATAGGGCCTCTACCGTGATGGGACACGGATTAAACAGCCTCCGTCGGCCACAGCCCTATGGCGGCGGACGATTGAACGGATTTACACTGATTTTTTTTACTTTGTCGCGCTCGATTTTTTGACCAAAAGTACGTTAGAAGGTTTCACGTCTCACGAAAAGTATCCGTCCGTATCCGTTCAATCTGTGTTCCAATCAAAAAAGATCGCGCAAGCGATTCGCGTTGGAAGGCTCATTCAAAATTCAACCATTCAAAATTAACCCTCCCCAATCCGAATAACACACTCCGCCCGCTGAAAATCAACCTCCAACTTATCCCGGTTCATCATCCAGTGCGTCATCGCTTCACCAATAAAAGTTTTGCGCCAGCCAGCACTCAGCTTTTCATCAAAAAAGTTGATATCAGCTTTCATTCGCTTGATATTAGAGCCGTAAAAAAGCTGCCCCTGAGCCATACCTTCCTTTTCACACTTCATTTTAAGCAGCAGGATAATCAATTCCATGGGCGTTTCCTGACCACTATTTTCAGGTAGAGAGGGTGGAATATTTTTGAGTGCCTCCCGCTCCTCGTCCGTTATTTTTTGTTGGTGCAACGCATTAAATTTATCCCAAAATTGCTCCACCACAAAATTGGGAATACGACGGTGGTTTTTCAAAGCTGCTTTACCAGAATTTATATTCTTCATGATCGGACCAATCAACTTGCCAGACAAAACCATTTCTTTCGAATAGTTTTTACGCTCAGCGGTAGCTCGACGCCACTCATACAGACGAATCAAAAACACCTGGTCCTGCTGCGACAATCGATTGATCATGTTACTGCTCAATGCCTCTCGGTAATAATCAATTTCGTAATGCTCTTTTTTCTCCATCTTCGCAAACTCCTCATTCGCCCATGCTGTACGACCAACTTTCTCCAATTTGGAAGATAAATTTTCCCACAGCCCTTTCAAATACAAAACATCATCCAACGCATACTTTAGCTGCTTAGGATTAAATGGTCTCGATTCCCAATTAGAAACCGTGTACCCTTTCCGAAGATAAACTCCGGCCTCTCCTTCTACCAAACTACGGAACGAGGCAGGGAATTTATAGCCTACAAAACTCGCCGCTACCTGCGTATCAAATACATTTTTTGGAAGTATCTTATGCTCCCGGTAAAGTAACCGGTAGTCGTTCTCGCCCGCATGGGTGATCTTAAGGATGGATGGATTTTCCAGCATCCTGAAAAATGCCGACAAATCTTTCACTTTTAGTGGATCAATCAGATAAAAACCATGCTCGGTTCCCACTTGAATCAAACAAATCAGCGTTACATATCGCTTTTCACCAACGAATTCGGTGTCAAACGACATCCAATCCACCTTGCTGTTTTCATCTATGAATTGCTGAAGCGCTCCCGCATCTTCTATCAGTACAAAATCAATTGTTTCAGTTGCCATGGTTAATCGTTTAGTTTGCAAAACTATACTTTTTTTTTAACTTTTATGTTACCTAAAAGACGGAAGACCGGAGACCGAAGACGGAAGTTTCCTTTTAACGCACTCAAAAGACCGGAAATCTCTCCACTTTAATCAATCATACCCAAAAAGGAAACGGAAATATACGACAGAAGGAAAATTCCGTCTCCGGTCTTCCGTCTTCGGTCTTCTTGCTTTAGCAAGCAAAATCAGCAACTTATCGCTAAAAAATGCGTTATTTACATAGTGAAGCTGTGGGTAATTTAAAAATCAGACACACAAAAAGTTTTTCCAAATACACGATTACTATGAAGTTTACAAAACTAATCAAGGGACTCTTTATTTTTTTGCTGCTATTAATCATTTTAGCTATAGCAATCCCCTACTTTTTCCAGGACGAGATCAAAGAAAAAATAAAAGCAGACATCAGCAATCACATCAATGGAAAAGTCGAATTCTCAGATGTGAGTTTATCGCTTTTCAAAAACTTCCCCAACTTCTCCTTCCAAATGGATGATTTTGAACTGGTGGGTATCGAAGAATTTGAAGGTGTTTCTCTGGTGAACGCAGACGAGGTTGGCTTTAGCCTTGACCTTATGTCGGTCTTCAATTCCGAATCTCCTATTCAAATCAATAGTGTCAGTTTGATCAAACCAGATATCAACATTATCGTTTTGGAAAATGGTAAAAGTAATTACGATATTGCTAAAACAGATCCTGAAGCGACCACCTCTGAAACGGATTATAATTTTGTCATTCAACTCCAAAAATACCTCATCCAGGAAGGAAATTTCACCTATGATGACCGCATGGGAAATATCTTCGTGGATATGGCTAATATCAACCACAACGGCAAAGGTGACTTCACAGAAGAGGTTTTTGATTTGGTTACCAAAACAAATATTGAAAAAATTACGGCACGTTCTGGTGGCGTCCAATATATCAACCGGGCAAAAGGTGAACTGGACATCACCCTGCACTCCGATTTACCCAATATGAAATTTACCTTAAAGGAAAACGAGCTACAGATAAATGACCTCGCCCTGAAAGCGGATGGCTGGCTGGAGCTAAAAGGAGATGACATCAACATGGATTTTAATTTTGATGCCCCCAGTAATACCTTCAAAAGTTTTCTGTCTCTTATTCCGAATGCTTACACCAAGGATTTTGCAAACTTAAAAACCGACGGAAAACTTAAACTTGACGGTTTTGTCAAAGGAACTTACAACGAAAAAAGTATCCCGGCTTTTGATTTAAATCTAGATGTCAAGGATGCCTGGTTTCAATACCCTGACTTACCAATGGCTGTCAAAGATATTTTTGCAAAAGCTTCTATCAAAAGTCCCAATAGCGATCTGGACAAAATGGTTATTGATATTTCTCAGTTTAAAATGTTACTGGGTAGCAATCCTTTTGAAGGTAAGCTGAAGCTAAAAACGCCGATGTCAGACCCCGATATTGACACAGAGATTAAAGGAAATATAAACTTTGTAGAATTGGCAAATGCATTTCCACTGGAAGGTGTTGAATCCTTGACAGGAACCATGAAAGCTGACCTGAAAATGGATGCACGTATGTCATCCATTGAACGCGGCGATTACCAGAATGTAGATATGAAAGGTATTTTTCAGCTCAACAAATTTTCCTACAAGAGCAAAGACATGCCACCTGTTTTGATTGAGGAACTGGCCATGAACTTCACGCCGCAAAAAGTGGACATCACTAAATTTCTAAGCAAGCTTGGTAAAAGTGATTTACGCGCTACGGGATCTATCGACAATATTCTCGCTTACATTTCGCCCAAGCAAACGATGAAAGGCAAGCTGGAAGTTCGCTCCAACTATTTTGACGTCAATGAATGGATGAGCAACAGCACGGCCAGTGAAACTGCAAGCGCTCCACCTGAACTTTCCGAACCTGTTGCCGTTTTTGATCGCTTCGATTTTGACCTCGATGCCAAACTCAACAACGTAGATTACGATGTCTATGAAATGAAAAACATGGAACTCCGAGGAAATGCTACTTCCAGTAAAATCTCCATTCAAAAATTTGCAATGGACATTGGCGATAGCGATATAAAAGCAACTGGAAACATCACCAATGTTTTTGACTATCTATACAAAAATGAAACGCTGAATGGCGACATTGCCATCACCTCTAACCTACTCGACCTCAATCAGTTTATGGTAGAGGTACCCGAGGCAAATGGCGAAGTAAAAGCTAAAAAAATAGCCGACACGGAAGCAGCCGGCCCTATCCTTATCCCGGACAATATCAAGATGAACATCGATGCCAACATCCGGAAAGTCCGCTATACCGACCTCGACCTGAAGCATCTAAAAGGTCGGATCGCAGTAGAAGAAAACAAGGCGGAATTGCAAAATTGTGTGGCCAGTATTTTTGGTGGCGAGATGGCAATGGACGGAAAATACGATACAGCCGACCCTAAAAAACCCGCTTTTGATCTAAAGTACCAGATCAAACAATGGGACTTTCAAAATGCATTTGAGCAATTAAATACTTTCAAATCTATCGCTCCTATCGGTAAATTTATCACCGGAAAATTCAACAGCAATCTCGAAGTCTTTGGTTTTTTGGGGTCAGATATGTATCCTGACCTCTCCTCTCTGACTGCGGATGGATTCCTGCAAACTATAAAAGGAGCGATCACCAAGTTTGAACCCCTACAAAAACTGAGCAACCAACTCAATATCAATGCTTTAAAGAACATGGAAATCAAAGATACTAAGAACTGGTTCGAGTTGAAAGATGGTCGAATGAACTTACAGGAATTCAATTATGAGTATGATGGTATCGACATGCTGGTCAGCGGTAGTCATGGCATTGATACAGATATGGATTATAAAATTTTGGCAAAAATACCCCGCAAACTTTGGGAAAATAACGCTGCTGGAAAAGCTGCCGGAAAAGGCCTCGACTTCCTAAAAGGCGAAGCAGGTAAACTTGGTGTCAATCTCGATCTTGGAGATTTCGTGGACGTGCAAATCAACATATTGGGAACCATGGCAGATCCAAAAATTAAAATCAAACCGCTTGGCTCTGGCGGAAAATCTCTAAAGGATACGGCCAAGGATGTTGTTGATCAGGTAGTCACAAAAGCAAAAGAAGAGGTGAAAGAAAAAGTGGAAGATGTAAAAAAAGAGGTCATTGAAAAGGTAGACAACAAAAAAGCAGAACTCAAGGCAAAAGCTGACGCTGAATACAAAAAGATCATGGCCACTGCCACCGCCAATGCCAATAAAATAAAAGCAGAAGCAGCAAAGCTTTCTGACAAGACCACTAAAGAAGGTTACAAACAAGCAGAAAATTTAATCGATGAGGCCGGTAGTAATCCGCTCAAAAAATTAGCCGCTAAAAAAGCAGCCGATGTGTTGAAAAAGCAGACGGATAAAAAGGCAGATCAAATAGTGAGTGAAGGCGATAAGCGCGCTGAACAATTGTTAGATAAGGCGAAGAAATCGGCGGAAGCTGCTCGTAAGCGGATATTGGGTGGGTAAGTAATTCAGTTTCAATGGCAATGCTCTTCTAACTTGGATGGGACACGGATTTGACGGATTGAACGGATTGGACGGATTTTTTTGTTTTATCGCGCTCTGTTGATATGCTCTAAATTATTACGTTAGCGGGTTCAACATACCACGAAAAAAATCCGTCCTTATCCGTCAAATCCGTGTCCCATTCACGACAGCGGGCACCCCATCACCCCTTCAAAACCAAAGCATCATACTCCGCCTGCAGCCGATCCAACTTATCCAATATCTTATTCTCATCCGTCTGCAAACTACCAACCAGGCGATTCACTTTATCGCGAACCGATACCACCGATGATAGCGAATTCTGAATCTTCTGCTGGATCACCCAATCCGAAATCAGGTTGTCAAAAAAGATATCCGTAAACTTCGAAAAAGAAGCAATCTCTACATTCAATCCATAGTTCTGCTGACGGTACACATCCCTCAGTTCAACTTCAAACTGACGCAATATATTTTGACCCGAGTGCGACAGACTTCTCGCCCGGTCAATATAAGAGTGCTTGGTGTAACTTGAAGTTCGTCTCCTACCGCTCATATTCCATTGCCCCCAATTACTGGCTCGCCGTAAATTAGTGATGATCTGTCCCAACATATCAGAGGCACGACTACCTACCGACACGGCTTCTTCTATTTCGTTTTGGAGATGATGGTGGGCATCGTTTTCTGTGACGATCTCCAGCATGCGCTGACCCGCTAAGGATCCGCTAGCCATGATTTCTTCCGCTCGTTTTTTCTTTAGAAGCTCTATTTTAGATTTGAGTATATCGGCATCTGTTAGTTTCTTTTCCAGTACTCCCCGTTCGTACGTGAGCAGGTCCAGCGATTTCTTAGCCGCTTCATATTTCATGGAAGCTTGCAGGTGCTCCTGGCGTTCTTTCTCCAGTTGCTGTTCTTTGCTTCCAAGTACTTTATAGAAAACCGATTTCAAACTATTGCCTTCCAGCTTTTGCAGATCTTCAAACTCTTTGAATTGCTGATTCTCCAGGTTAGTTACAGTTGCCTCATGTTCATCAATCTGAACATCCAGATCAGCAATGTACCGAATCACTCTGTCAAGATCCTGTTGTGCTTTGAGGCTTGTTTTTAGTTCTTCTCTTGTGTTGGTTGCCATGATTTTATTTTTGTTGAGGGGTGTTGTGGTCTCCGGGGTCAGTTTCTCCCGCGCAGTAAAGATCGGTAAGTACTCCCTTTGATTTATCAAATCGGAGGAATTGCCGAGCTGAGACGCAAAAAATTAGACTGCATCTCAGCTCGGCAATCACTGGCCGTCCCGGCGAAGTGCTTACCGATCTTTTAGACGCGGTTTGATAGCTCAAAAATAAAAAAGCAGAACAGTAAATCAATACCATTCTGCTTTTTTATTATAATCAAGTCAAACAATCAGAGCGCGACTAAAGAGAACTGACTCCTCACCCCTGACTCCCGACTCCTCTATCTACTTATTCTCATGATAAGACTTCTCGTTCTTTCCACCATCCTGTACCGTCTTCAAACGCTTGCTAAATTCTTTAGATTTTTCAAAGTCCTCATTACGCGCATAGATTTCTTTCAATGCGTTAAGCGTGTTGATGTCGTTAGGATCCATGCTTTCTGCTCTCTGGAAGTAAGGCAATGCTTTTGCAAATTCAGCGTTAACTTCAGATTTCTTAACTTCCATGGCACGTAAACCAGCTTTTGAGTAATCCGCCTTATTCTCCAATACTTTCAACTCTTCGATGATCAGGTTGGCCTTGTTTACGTAAAGTACACCAGAGTTATAAATGGCAAAGAAGTAAGTACCATCTTTCTCTAAAGCTTTGCTATAGTATTCCAATGCTTTCTCGAAGTATTTATTGGCAGATTCCAGATTCTTTGCTTCCATTTCCTTTTGGAAAAGGTTATCGTAAGTGTTACCTAAGGCTGAGTAGTAAGATACGTTTTCAGGATCAGCAGCAATGGCACCTTCCAATTTACCAACCAACTCGTCAAAACGATTTGTTTTCAGGTAGTGGTTTAATTCAGATACCATCAAGCCGTTATCTTCCGGAAACTTCTTACGACCAGCAGCTAAATAAGCTTCTGCTTTCTCAAGATCCGTTTCCATGTTTAGTTTAAACAATGCATTGTAAACACCAGCTTCTTCATAGCCGCTTTCTGTCAATTCAGCAAATAACCTGTTAGCTTCCGCATCCATTCCTCCAGACAAGGCACTTAGACCTAGCATATATTTGTGATCGTTCATCTGAGCAGCCTCTTCCAAAACACCTTTCTTACCTGCTTTATCCAAAATGCTTTTCACGTCAAGTACCGCATTGTAGTTGGCGTATGCTCTCTTGAATTCATCTGCTTTGTAAGCAAACAAACCAGCGTTACCCAGGTGATCTGCTGTAGAACGCAAACCCGTCATAGCATCACTCTTGAAATACTTCTTACTGGCCACTTCCAATGCCATTGTATATGCTTTGTAGGCATTCATGGCTGCATCAGGATATTTAGATTGGTAAGAGTTATTCAACAGCTGATATTTAAGATCTGCAGAACACTGCTCATTATAAATATCACCAGCTAGCAAAAGCATCTTCGTCTTGTCTTTGCCTTCGAGCTCATCTACTGCAGCAACTGCTTTACCAATTGCAATAATTCCTTTGTCTAGTAACTCCGCTTTAGCTTCATCATTTTCTGTACTGGCGACTTTCTTCCATGCTTTGTTGGCTTCTTTATAATAAGAGGATGCACTTTGTGCCTGTAGCGAAACAACTACGAAAAGCGATAATAAACCGATAATTAATTTTTTCATCTTCTAATTTGTTTAATTTCGAAACTTAAGATTCGTTTTATTAAAAATTATAATTAAAATATTTAGCTAATCTATTTGATTAGAACATTCATTTTTACTGACGGTAAAATTATAAAAGAAAGTCTTTTAAGACTGTTAAGAAACTGCCAAATCTTGTTAAGTAACGTTAATTCGTCAAAAATCAAGCTTTTACAGCCTTCAAAGCCACCTGACCGCCACAGGTTTTAAGTCCACGAACCAAATGCATTCACATTCCAATTCACATTCACATTCCAATTCCTACTCTTCTTCTCCGCTGGCATCACCCTCTATTTTCTTTACAGGAGCATCACCTTCTGCTGCAGCTTCAACACCATCTCCACCTTCAGCCTGAACCACCTCATCCGGTTCATCATCAGCTATATTCATCACCGCTACATCTGCGATTTCATCATCCGCATCCAATCGAATTACCCGGACACCCTGAGTGGCTCTTCCCATTATGCGCAGCTCTTTCAAACTCATTCGGATCACGATTCCTGATTTATTAGTAATGATTACATCGTCGGCGTCTGTTACCATTTTGATGGAAACCAGTGGACCAGTCTTTTCAGTAATCTGCATCGTCTTCACTCCTTTACCACCTCTGTTGGTGATTCGGTAATCATCCAGTGCCGTACGTTTTCCATTTCCTTTTTCAGAAATGACCAGGATCGTTTGTTCCGGATCTGAAGGATCTACACTTACCATTCCGACTACCCAGTCATTGTCATCTTCTGCAAGTCTGATACCGCGAACCCCGGCAGCACTACGTCCCATGGCACGTACTTTTGCTTCAGGGAAACGAATCGCACGACCTGCACGATTGGCAATGACAATTTCGTTATTGCCATTTGTCAAACGAGCTTCCAGTAATTGGTCACCTTCATTGATCGTGATGGCATTGATACCATTGGTACGAGGACGTGAGAATTGTTCCACCAACGTTTTCTTAATCAAACCTTTCTTAGTACAGAAAACGATGTAGTTATTATTCATGTAATCGACATCCTTCAGATCTTCGATTTTGATATAAGCTCTAACCTTGTCTTCTTTTGGAAGGTTGATAATATTTTGGATCACGCGACCCGTTGAATTTTTGCTGGCTTCCGGTATTTCGTATACCCGTAACCAATGACAGCGTCCTTGTTCCGTAAAGAACAAGAGATAGTTGTGGTTGGTGGCCACAAACATGTGTTCGATGTAATCTTCGTTTCTGGTTTTCGAACCTTTTGATCCACGGCCACCACGCCCCTGAATTCGGTATTCCGTTGCCTTGGTACGTTTAACATATCCAAGATGAGAAATGGTGATTACTACATCGTCATTGGCAATCATATCTTCGATGCTTATATCGCCTTCAGCAAAAGCAATATCGGTACGGCGCTCATCGCCATATCTTTCTCTTAGTTCCGCCAATTCATCTTTTATGATGCCTCTTCTCATTGGCTCAGAGTCTAAAATAGATTGTAAGAAAGCGATTGTCTTTTGTAACTCATCGTATTCTGCACGGACCTTGTCTCGTTCAAGACCAGTCAGCTTTTGCAAACGCATTTCAAGGATTGCCTTTGCTTGTATTTCGCTTAGCTCAAATTGGCTCATCAAGCCTGTTCGTGCTTCTTCTACTGTCTTAGAAGCCCGAATTAACTTGATCACCTCATCCAGATGATCCAAAGCGATAAGCAAACCTTCCAGGATGTGCGCTCTTTCTTTTGCTTTATTCAGATCGTACTGCGTACGACGAACGATTACTTCCAATCGGAATTTGATGAACTCCGTGATGAGCTCTTTGAGATTCAATACTTTTGGACGATCATTCACCAGGGCAATATTGTTGACCCCGTAAGAACTTTGAAGTGGTGTATATTTGTAGAGTTTACTCAAAACGACATTAGCCATCGCTTCACGTTTCACTTCCACGACCACACGTAATCCATTTCTATCTGACTCATCACGTACATCACTGATTCCTTCTACTCTTTTCTCGTTCACCAGATCAGCAATCTTAATCACCAAATTGGCTTTGTTGACCTGATATGGAATTTCAGAAATGATAATGGTTTCTTTTCCACTCTTACTTTCTTCAATACGAGCTTTACCACGTACCACTACCCGACCACGGCCGGTTTCAAATGCTTCCCGAACTCCTTCCATTCCGTAAATGGTGCCACCTGTTGGAAAATCAGGTGCTTTGATATGCGTCATCAACTCATCGATAGTGATGTCAGGGTTATCAACGGTAGCGCTGATACCGTCGATTACTTCGGTAAGGTTGTGCGGCATCATATTGGTGGCCATACCTACGGCGATACCAGATGCACCGTTGATAAGTAGATTGGGTATTTCGGTTGGCAAAACAGATGGCTCCTGAAGCGAGTCATCAAAGTTGTTTCTAAAGTCCACTGTATCCTTTCCGATGTCACCGAGAATTTCATCACTGATACGTTTGAGTTTGGCTTCCGTATATCGCATAGCAGCGGGGCTGTCCCCATCCATTGACCCAAAGTTACCCTGTCCATCCACTAAAGGATACCGAAGTGACCAATCCTGTGCCATACGAACCATAGAGTCGTAAACGGAGGTATCACCGTGTGGGTGATATTTACCCAAAACTTCTCCTACGATACGAGCAGATTTTTTATGTGATTTGTTATAACTTAATCCCAGTTCATGCATCCCGTAAAGCACCCTTCTGTGCACCGGTTTTAGTCCATCTCTGACATCAGGAAGTGCCCGTGCTACGATCACCGACATAGAGTAATCGATGTACGCCGCTTTCATTTCCTCTTCGATACTAACTTGAATAATTCTTTTGTCTTCAGCCATTGTATTTTTTTACTTTAAAAGTTGCGCGAATATAAGAAAAAATGGCCGATTTTCGATGAAAAAAAGGGGCTAATCGCAGGTATTTATTCACATTTTGGGCTGGGGGATGGTGGTGTTTTTGGGTAAACGCGCCATACCTACTTAAACAACTGACAGTCAGTTATTTATATGGGTTTTTCTACCGAGTGCTATTTGCTTGTATTTTAGTTAAAGGTGGATGTTAGATGTTGGATATTGCTTCGACCAGCCGGAGGCTGGCGAAGGATGTTGGTACTCCTGTGAAAGGACGAAATTTTTGGGTACTATTTATCTTCTGTGTAGTAGTGCGCATATTAAGTGCTCACCGATGGACGAGACTGACATCCTTTACGGCCTTGTGCTGCCGAAGCTTTAGCGTAAGAGCAGCTTAGCGCTTGTAAAAAACATCCAAGCATCTAACATCCACCTCTATCCTGCTAATTGAGTAAAAAGCATAAAAAAAACCGGTGACGCATACACGCACACCGGTTTTTGAATCATACCTTTTTAAAAAACCGAATTCAAAACCAACCAAACGGTTTTGGGCAAAACCTGATCTGGCTAGGACGATGATTTATAAAAATCATCAAAAACAGAACTCTCAATTCATTATTATTCACTCCTTCATGGCCACCCGATATTCATTTTTATCATGTTGGTTGACGGACCAGTAATTAAAGTCCCGAACCATTCTATCAAGGTTGCGATATAAAAAGTCTTTTTTCCCGATTCTGGCGGCCAGAGCCGGGTAATCTTTAAACGTCTTCTTTGCAGTGTTTTTAAAGGAGTCTTCTTCCAATTTCTTGTAAACTCCTGCTTCTACTTTCATGTAGTACACATATCGGTAAGGTTTTTTTGGATTGTTTCTTACTTCAATGTAGTGGCAGTACAGATTAATGGTTCCTTCCACTTCCCGTTCAACAAAAACGGTTGTTGAACCAAAAGGCTTGGTTGGATAATCCACTTTAATCGTTTCGAAATGAATCCATCTCGAATCTTCCAGCCCCAAATCATCTGTATCCTGAGATTCAAAACCGTAGCCTAATAATTCTTTTGGTTTGTACACTCTTTTCTTGCTGGTACCTTTCCGTTGAAAGGATACTTTTACTTCCCGGTCTGTAATCGAGCCGATTTTGACTTTTCCCTCTGCACGGCTTCCGTCTTTAAGAAGAATATATCCCTCCAGACTCTTGTTATTCTGAGCGTCGAGGCTAAAGTAAAAAAAGGTTAGAAAAAGTAATAAAGTCATTACCCTTGGCTGTTTCATCATATTCATGGTATATTTAGTTTAAAAAATACATGCCTATGGGGGCCAGGGGGTTAAAAGCGGTCGAAAGAAGCAGACCTGACAGGTTTCAACTTCGTCATAGTTTTTGTCTTAATTGAAAAACCTGACAGATCTTATGCTTCCTACCGGTTAATTATGAGATGACCTCAGTCGCTTTGATCGCAATTTATAGCGGGATACTGGTTTTTTTAACATAAAATCGAACGAAATGTGACATGCTTTTTTTGTTTAAAAGTCAACTACACCAGCATTTTTTCACTTTTAAAGTGGACAAGATTGTCCTTAGAGCCAAATAAGTGACATCATTTCGGAAGGCAGTTTAAGCTTAAATTTTGAAACATTTTCTTACATATAATTTTGACGTATATTTTTCTAATGGTACTTGAGTCGAAATTTGAGTGTTTTAGCCACAGCTCTTCTTCTTTTTTATAATTGAACCTAATTTTTTAAACTATCTTTGTGGGCCAATTGTCTTAGTAACAAGAGGAGAAAGGGTTTGAAGGTGATAAGGATTGAAGGTTTCAAGGATACACGATCGCGGGCTCCGCATCTCGCATCCTTCAAACCTTATCATTTTCAAACCTTCAAACCTTTCAGTCTCAAAATCTAATACTTTAATGTCTAAACTAACAAATTGGAAAAATCAGTAAAACCATACTCAAAAGACGAAGCGGGTAAAAAGGCTCAGGTATCTAAGATGTTTGACTCAATTGCCCCTTATTACGACTTTCTCAATCATTTCCTTTCACTAGGAATTGACATTAGTTGGCGCAAAAAGGCAATTGATGAGCTAAAAGGCGTAAAACACCAGCAAATACTGGACGTTGCCACTGGTACAGCTGACCTCCCAATCATGATGATGAAGCGAATTCAACCTGAAAAAATCATAGGATTGGACATTTCCAAGGAAATGCTACAGGTTGGCCACAAAAAAGTGGGCAAAAATGGCATGGAAAAAGCAATAGAACTGATGCACGGAGATTCGGAAAATTTACCTTTCGAAGACAATAGCTTCGACGCTGTGACCGTTGCATTTGGAGTCAGAAACTTTGAAAACCTTGAAAAGGGTTTGAATGAGATGAAAAGAGTGCTTAAACCTGGTGGCAAAATGGTTATTCTTGAATTTTCCAAACCTACTGTGTTTCCTTTCAAACAAGGTTTTAACTTCTACTTTAAATATATTTTGCCAGTCATTGGCAGAATAACTTCGAAAGACCCAAAAGCCTACGACTACCTTTATCGTTCTGTACAGGCATTCCCTGACGGCGAAAAATTAGTGAACATATTACAGAAAACCGGATTTAATCACAACAAATGCAAGGCACTAACACTAGGAATTTGTTCCATCTACACCTCACAAAAATAGCAGTCATTACTATTTTAGTCCTTTTCGTATCTAACGTTGAGGCGCAAACTTCTAAAGGAAACTATAATTTCCTCGAGTTTCAGGCTAAACCATACTATTTTGGTATCACTTTAGGCTACAACTCTTCCAACTTTAAGGTTTTTCATTCCAGTCAATTCATCTTAAATGACAGTATCAGCTCTGCCAGGTCTGTAACCGGTCCTGGTTTTAATCTGGGAATCGTAAGTAACCTGAAGATCGGTGATTATTTTGATTTCAGATTTCTCCCTACGCTATCTTTTGCGGAGCGTAATATTGGATACTCCGCCACCAACGATTTCAGACCTGACTACAGCAGAAAAATTGAATCGGTATTCGTTGAACTTCCTTTTCACATTCGTTATAAATCAGCGCCATATAATGATGTCCGTTTATTTATGATTACGGGTGTCAAATATTCGTTTGATGTAGCTAGTGATTCCAGAAGCCGACAGGCAGATGAATTAGTAAAAATCGCTCCCACTGATTTTGCATTTGAATATGGTGCAGGGGTGCAGTTCTTCTTCCCTTACTTTATCTTTTCTCCGGAAATTAAAATGTCTCACGGCATCAGCAACATCCTTATTTTTGATAATAATCTAGAACAGTCGAATGTTATTGAAAAGGTTTTGTCCCGAACGCTTACTATTAGTTTGCACTTTGAGGGGTAGGTTGGAAGTATGAGGTATGAGGTATGAGGTATGAGGTATGAAGTATGAGGTATGAGGTATGAAGTATGAGGTATGAAGTATGAGGTATGAGGTATGAAGTATGAAGTATGAAGTATGAAGTATGAGGTATATTCCCTCTAACGCGTGGATCGCGTTAGAGGGAATATACTTTATACCTAATACTTTATACCTCACACTTTATACCTAATACTTTATACCTAATACTTCAGGCTTCAAAGAACCATTTCATCCACCGAACGAATCATCTCCGGAAAAAAAGTATTAAACTCCTCATTATAAAATTCGAAGTCATCTTTCAAGTGCTTTAACCCTGAAGCGAAATCAGAGGGAAACCTACTTCGTCGATCCATTATTTCCAGTACATGGCGTAAGCCTTTTTCAGTTCCATATTTGGGCAACCAATCAGCAGCTATCATGTTTGGTAAGCGCTTTTTTAATTTTAAAGGCATTTCATCCATCCTTTTTTCCAAAACCGCGTATATCTTATCACTGAAGT
>Ga0209187_1001622_pt1 | contig 24887 bp, 21 predicted proteins | sample BantaG_FD_187430 | JGI IMG/M metagenome (GOLD analysis project Ga0209187, IMG submission 187430) | Marine algal microbial communities from Bantry Bay, Ireland - BantryBay_4 metaG (SPAdes) (version 2) | ecosystem: Host-associated > Algae > Red algae > Unclassified | place: Bantry Bay, Ireland...
GAGTTCTCTATGATGGTAAGACATTGTATGAAGCACCCGGATATGATATTACACATATCGTAGACAGAGTAGGTGGTGGAGATAGCTTCATGGGAGGATTAATCTATGGACTACTACAGTATGATGGTGACGATCAGAAAGCTCTTAACTTTGCAGTAGCGGCTTCTTGTCTGAAGCATACAATCAAAGGTGATGCGAATCTCGTGACAATCGAAGAAGTCGAGAAACTCATGAGTGGAGACGCTAGCGGTAGAGTAAGTAGATAACAAAAAAAGAAATGGCAAGATTTACAAAAATTGAGGTTTTACAGACCATGAAGAGCAGTGGCATGGTGCCACTATTCTATCATTCAGATTCTAAGGTGGCTATAGAAGTTACTAAAAGTCTATACGCTGGTGGAGCCAAGTTATTAGAATTTACTAATAGAGGAGATTTTGCACAAGATGTCTTCCATGACCTTAGCGTATATGCTAACGAGCACCTCCCTGAACTTATCCTCGGAGTAGGATCAGTCACAGATCAAGGCACTGCATCTCTCTACATGCAGATGGGCGCTAACTTTATCGTTACACCAGTCCTGAGAGAAGACATAGCAGTTGTATGTAATAGAAAAAATGTGCTCTGGTCTCCAGGATGCGGTAGTCTGACCGAGATCACTAAAGCTGAAGAGCTAGGCTGCGACTTGGTTAAACTATTTCCAGCTGGCACTTATGGACCAAGCTTTATCAAAGCAGTAAGAGCACCACAGCCATGGACTAACATAATGCCTACAGGCGGCGTATCTCCTACTGAAGAGAATCTTAAAGGATGGTTCTCAGCAGGTGCTTATTGCGTAGGCATGGGTTCTAAGTTAATGGCTAAGCATGATGACGGATCTTTTGATTACGAAAGAATAAAAGAACTCACTGAATCTGCACTTAGTATAATTGCTAAATTGAGGTAGTTCATTATTCAATTAGTCATTTTTAGTAAAGTAGCCCTCGTTAGATATAGCGTCTTTACTCACTGATATACTGGCTTCCTTGAACCAAACTTCAGCGTAATTTCCATCCTTATATTGCATCGCAACATTTCCGCCATGCGTCTCAGCTCCTGAACACCAGTTTCTATTTAGTTCAGGAGATTTTCCATTCGTTTGATTATAACTTCCTAGCTTAAAGAAAAGTCCTTCGTCAGAATAAGCATTTGGTCGTTCTACTCCATCTTGCCCTATTGGCACAAACAAACTCTGGGTTTGAGAAGGAATATCAGCCTTAGTCGTATACTCTGATGTAATAAGATTTTTTGTGAAAGTTTTGGTTGAATGACCTGGACTTGAGAATGTGAGGTGCATGCTGCCATCTTTTACTTCAATAATATAACTCAATTCCTCACCTATAGCAATCCCGTCCTTAGGCTCTTCTGGATAACTATTTTCATCGGTACCTACGACAGAGAAGTCGTAACCCCATACTGCCGTAGAAAAGTCCCATCTTCCAGAATTATCATCTCCAGCTGTATTAATTTCATAATTCCAGAATACAGAACCTTTGGTATGCCTAGGAAATTTTTTATAGAATATCTTTAGTGGTTCATTTTCATGAGCATCAGCACTATGGATCTGACCTATGACAACAGAGTACGATGCGGCTACTCTCGCATCTCCAGTACTTGATACATTTTTTACTTTTAAGGTCGCTGATAACTTATTATGAGTCAGAGGAGACCATTTTTTTATTTGAGCTAATTCAACTCTTGTATTGTTAGACGTGCCATGTGTATCACCGGCATTGGGTGCTTTAAAGACCACCCAATCACCACTTGCATCATTGGCCGTATAAAAGAAATCTTTATTTTCAAAATTGTTAGCAATTCCAGCATTAGAACCATCACCTAAAATCAACTTCCAATGGTCAAAAAATGGAATAACATCACTTGCATAAGTTGTCTTGTCTACCTCTTTGATATTAGAGTCAATTGCTACATTAGATTCCTTTGCTGTATTAGAACAACTAATCACAAAAAAACCTAATGCAAAAATTATTATTGTAGAAATTGAGAAGTAAGATTTTAAATTCATTATAATTTGTTTTGGGTTCTAAAAAAATAGGAGTTTTAAATATTCAGTTTATAAAATTCGTTTAACAATTCTAAATTATTGGCTCTATTCTAAGACATAAATAGTATTCTTCAATATACAAAATATCCGTAAAATTCTATTCTCAATCGTACCGTTCATCTATACGTTTGATATTAAGCTCAAAGAATAAATTTCTAAGCCTATATACCAGCTACCACTGTGTATGATAACTCTTTCCTGTAGAATCATTTTTTCTCTTGTAAGTATGAGCACCAAAGTAATCTCGTTGTGCTTGTATAACATTAGCAGAACAATCAGGTGTTTTTATTCCATGGAAAAAGTTCACAGCTTCTACTAAGCAAGGTATATGAATACCATTCTGTAGACATGCATTTACTACTGAGATAATAGAGCTGTGGTTTTTCTGAATTTTTGGTATTATACTTTTACTTAATAAGATAGAATTTTCTTCTTTCAATATCTCGACAAGATTTTTCATAAAGTCTGACTTTATAATACAACCTTCTGTCCATATTCTAGCGATCTCACTCATATCTACATTCCACTCATTTTTACGAGAAACACTTTCTATTACTGAAAATCCTTGATGATGATTTATTATTCTACTGAACTGATATGCTTCTTTAAGCTCATTGATAGAAATCTCACTTACTTGAAGATAAGTCTTATCGAAAGCCTTGTAAGCATCCTGCCTTTTATCCTTAAAGAAAGAAAGATACCTTGCAAATAAGGCTGCGGGTATCATAGTCGCTGGTTCTCCAGAATCGGCGATGGCACCTGTTGCCCATTTACCTGTCCCTTTATTTCCAGCTTTATCCAGAATTTTATCTAATAGGTATTCATTGCCTTCTTTTTTCCTTAGAATATCGATTGTTATACTTAGAAGATAACTTCCATGATCATTCATCCAAGAACTAAATGTATCGGCTATTTCCTCATTTGATAAATTTTGATTTTTAAGAATCGAATAACATTCTGCTATCAGTTGCATTTCAGCATACTCGATTCCGTTATGTATCATTTTGACAAAGTGTCCACTACCCTCTCTACCCACATAGGTACAACATGGTCTACCATCACTATCTTTTGCAGATATAGACTCCAAGTATTTACTTACCGTCATGTAAGCTTGCTTATCACCGGATGGCATAATAGACGGTCCATTGAGTGCTCCTTTCTCACCTCCTGATACGCCCGTCCCTATAAATAAAAGCCCTATTTCTTTAACCAAATTAATACGGCGCTTGGTTTCTTCAAAATGAGAATTACCCCCATCTATTACGATATCTCCTGCATCCAATACATTACATAAGTCATTCAATACCGCATCCACTGCAGGTCCCGCATTTACCATAAGGATTATCTTACGAGGTAAAGCCATAGATTGGACAAAGGCTTTTAAATCATCAAATGCAAATGACTTTTTAAGTTCAGGATATTGAGCTTTAAAATTAATAGCAATGTCTTCTTCTAAGCCATCTACATGTCGATTGTATAAGGAAACACCAAATCCATTTCTCGCAAGATTACGACTCAGGCTCTTACCCATAACCCCTAATCCTATAACACCAATTTCTGAATTCATTATATATATGATTTTATTTTTTGAATAATTACTTGAGGAGTATCTACAATACTTATGACTAATGCATCCTCGGGTTCTTCGAGAGTATCATATTGTGATTTAAGCATTTCTGCACCCATAAAATGTTCTTTTCGATTCTGCATGCGATCATAGATCACGTCAAAGCTTCCTTTCAAATACACCTTTAAAATATTAGATTCTATAGACTGACCTAATCGAGATCTATAATCTTTCTTAAGAGCAGAACAAGCAATTACACAACCATTGTGTACGTTATCTATTGCAACCAAATTAAGTGCATTCAACCAAGGTATTCTATCCGTATCATTTAATGGAATACCTTGACTCATTTTTTCTACATTAGATTTAGGATGATAATCATCTGCATCGATAAATGGTATAAACAATTCCTCTGCCAACAATTGACCTATGGAGCTTTTACCTGACCCACTTACACCCATAACAATGATGACTTTATTAACTCCTTCTATTTCCATTTTTAAAAAATATCTTTTAATCCATTAACCATAATGATAATAGAAAATATAAGTGCACCCACCATAATTACATTAGTCACCCAACGATTAGATGGTAATCCAGCATTTTTTCGATTCCAAAGAAGTAGGAAGCTTATAATCACTAACGGCAGTGCAAAAACATTAAAGACTTGAGTGAATATCTGACCCTTTATAGGATTGAATCCAAATGCAGGTACACTTAAAGCCAATATACTTCCAATACCAGTGATAATTCTAAATCTCTTAGAAGTGACATCCAGCTTACCTGTACTGTAATCCCCTAACATAAGTGGCACAATAATCAAGCAAGGAAATATAGAAGATAGCCCAGCACTCAGAGTTCCTATAAAAAATACACTCACTGCAAACTTACCTACAGAAGGTTCTAATGCTTTGGACATATCTAAAACATGCGTTATCTCTACTCCTTTTCCATATAGACTACCACTTGCAACTGCCATTATAGCACCACTAATTGTAAAAATTAAGAGTGCTGCTATTATGGAATCCGTACGTTGTCTTTTAAAATCTTTTTCTGTCCAACCTTTTCCTTGGATAAATAATGGTCTTGACATAAAAGTAGCCGACGCCATCGTTGTCCCTACAAAAGCGGCAATTAGAATACCTGCTCCTTCAACCTTAGGGATCGTAGGAATGAGTCCCTTTATAATATCTGTCGGAAGTGGCATAACAAAAAACAATGTAAAAATGAAAGACAAGCCCATCATAGACACAAAAAGTGCTAAGACTTTCTCAAACATCGTATAGCTACCTTTAATCAATAAAGAATAAAAAATACTCATTATGAGTATTGCGAGCCCCACCACGACACCATACTTGTGTCCTTCAAGTTCAGGAAAGTTTATTACTAATATTTCGAATATAACATTAGAGGTAATTCCTAATATTCCTATCAAAGAATTCCACTGACCGATACCTACAGTAACAATTATTGCCATAGCTATAGCTTTACCTATAGGTAGATGTTTCTTGATGGCAAATAATGCCGTTTCCTCTGTCAATAAATAATAACTTCCAGAGACATAAATCAGAACACCAGTGAAAAGGCAACTGCACAATAGAACCCATAGTAAGTCCATTCCAAAATTATTACCAGCAACAATCATTGCAGTAACACTACCCGTTCCAATCGTATAACCTATGGCAAAAATTCCAGGACCAAAAGAAAGCAGAAATTGTAAAATTTTTTTCATTGAATATAATTGATGGATATATAAATCGTATTAATTGTCACGTCTAAAACGCCAATTTTAAGTCTAATAACTACAATAAGGTATACATATTTTAGGCATGTCACACAACCAATGAAAATAGTCAATATAATTGTTAATATTAACTACTAAGAACTTTAAGTTCTAAGCTAAAGCTGAAGACCGCAGTAGCTCCATCCCTAATGAAGTTATAGGGAGATATCCTCAAACTAAAATAGCGTCTATCACCTTACGTAAGTTAGGCACCACCTCCGTCCTAAACTAAGGTTTCTTTTTCATCCAAATATTATTACCAGGAGAAGGATGTGGAAATACAAAATAATTAGGTAGGTAGTCAAGATAATGCTCTACAGTAGTAGTGAGACTTTTCTTAGCTTCTTTCTTTAGGTAATAATCCTGTGCATATTTTCCGATCAGCAATGTAAGCTTTACATCCTTGAGCGTATCCCATATGAGGTCATGCCACTGAGCTGCACATTCTTTGCGAGGAGGAAGATCACCAGTCTTTTCCTTACGAGGATAACAGAATCCCATAGGTACAATCGCAAATAGATTGACATCATAAAAAACTTCTTTATTGATACCCATCCAATCTCTTAGATTATCACCACCCTTATCATCTCATGGAATACTTTTACGATGTATCACTGAACCTAGCGCTTGACCAATGACAACAATCTTGCTCTTAGCACCGAATGCAAATAAAGGTCCTGGTTCATGCTTAAAATGTCGCTTGCGTATAGAGCAGTTTCTAATTTCGCAAATTAGCTTGTTCATAACTTTTGCCCTAATTTAGGACTTGACTATATCGCCCATTCTAATATTATTTTTTTATAAATAATTTAGAAACAGTAGCACCATCGTCACCACTAAAACTAAGGGCATATACCCCCTGAGCAAAGGTACTAACATCAATAATATGTGAGTCGATATTCGATGCACTCACATTCTGTCGATGTATAACATTACCTAACGCATTATATATGATGATCGTATTAAGTCCACTTCTGTCAGACCGTACATATAGATCATCACTTACAGGATTAGGATAGATAAGTAGCCCCTCGTCTATAAGAGTACCTTGATCTATAGAATCAGGTTGAGATGCATATGAAGTCCATGGCCGAGCTTGCTTGATGATAAGTCTATTATCACTTGTAATTTTGTACTCTATATCCATAGCAAAGGTATTATTACCCTGAGCATTATAGAGCATCTCAAATTCATCGTGTATTACATTCATGTACTCTCTCATTTCTTCTCTATGAATATTATTCATAATGATGGTATTGTCAGACGTGAGGCTTGAGTACTGAACAACGACATAGTCATCTTCAGATGTAGCCTCTTTGTATAACAATAATTCTTCAGGGACGGATGTCCCAGTAGGGTTAGTAATCAAGTCTTCACCAATCTGCGTATTAAGATAGAACGCATTCTCGACACCGTATAATGGATCTATACTTACTCCTACCCCATTGGCCTTCTCGTAAGAGTAATTAGGATGACACAGGACCCCCATGCATGTCACATAGTGATCGACTCTGAAGAAATCTCTTTCCTCAAAAGCCCTGAGATTCCATAAGCTCGCATATACCTGCTTAATAGACTTAGATATATGTCCCTCATCTGGATGTTGGGTCTTAGAAGTATAAAGCCCTGCACCACTGAATCCTATCAGGTCTTCATTATTAGTACTGGATCTACACCTCACAGAAGTACCTTGAGGAAATGACCTATGCATCTCTTCCAGCTCATCCAACATCCACTGGGGTAAATCACCATTTTTAATTTTCTTTCTGAAATCTTTGAGCATCTTTTCTCTGACCGTCCTGTCTGCTACAAACTCAGGATCAGTAATCATAGAATCTAAGTCGTCATAAAATTGATTATGATTCATAAATTCTTTATAGTAGAAGAAAGGAACACCATAGCCATCAGGAATAGTTTCTAATGGAAAACCAAAAGATCTCATAGTAGCGACATTAGAACACTTGGCACCAAAGCCATCGTACATACTAAAATCAATATCATCAAGAGGGAGAATAGTTGTATAATCCAAATTCAATAATGGTACATGAGTATCCTTAGGTCTTAAATCCTCAAACCAATCATTGACTTCTTCTAATGTGGCTTCTCTTATGATATAGTTATCTTGTTCTACTTTAAAGTAGATATACTTATCTAATAGTTCTGCAATAGAATCTATGGCTAACGGATCTCTTATAAATGCATTAGGTATCTTATTCTGTATAGCTCTTAGATTAACGTGAGATAACGGAGTCTGTATAACCGTAGTCATAATTCCACTTACTCGCGGGAGTGTATTAGGCAGAGATTCATAAAGAACAATATCCTTTGGACCGGGCGTCTCATTAAGACTTAATTGTCTGAAAAATCCATAACCCTCCTCTTGATTAAGACCCCAATAATCTATGCCTGCAAAAATGTCTTCTTCAAATAATACAGATACCCTCGAATTATCATATAACATGATTTCTTGAGCGTATTGTTCTTCATTATTTGCGGTGACATAATAAGAAAGGTTATTATTTATAAATGGAATATTCATCGCAAGTAACTCATGACATCGCTGTACAACATCAAAATCTTGGCCCCTACCATTACTGTAATTAAATGTGAACGTACCTAAGCTGCCGTTACTCGAAAGAGTCTGAGGATGAAATATAACTTGCCCCTTCTTGACGTTATCACCTATTGGGTCTACGCCAATCGTTCTTGCAAAATCAGCATGCAGATCATGTTTTGCACTATTGATAAAATAAATCTTGGGAGAAGATGTATAAAAATCTACAATCAAGAACTTTACATGTGCTTTACCATTTAGAAATTCTGACCATTGTACCACGTTCTTAGTGACAGCCAGTTCTGTAAATTTTGAAAATTCATTAAAGAGCAACACGCCATCATCCATACTGATTGGGTCACCTGCATTTAAGGGACCATCTACTGGCATTGTATTATATTCTACGATATCATCTTTTCCATCACCGTCAATATCGGCAGGATCTACAATTGGATACTCTAAAACTTGATAGTGACTCTGAGGATAAGCACTTAGAGGCTCGGTAATTATTGTTCTACCATCTCTGCCCATTGTCATAGATGTAGCCAATAAAAATTCTTCATTAAGATTATGTCTAACTTTTAAAATATAGTAATTGCCAGATGAAGAATTAACTTCTAATTCTGCTTGACCATCCTGATTGAGACTATAATCAAGGATAGGCACCTCTTGCGCAAGTAAATTTGTTGTTATCACAAAAAAACTAACAATACTCAAACAAAAAATTACAACTTCCTTAATCATACTAACTAAATTATAAAATAAGTCTTATACACACATGATCAGACTCATATTCTTAACGACAAAAAGACCTTTCAAAATAATTAGAATGACATCTTAATAACGCGTATTGAAAATTACATCTTGAATCCAGGCACGATATAACTAAACTTTCCAGTAAATTATACAGTAATAACTTGCTCATAGCTCTTATAAGACTCGGATTCCAAACTAATAAAAACTGTAAACAAAATCACTATAAAGGCAGCCACCTCGATATAAGTAGTATTTTGATTCACATTTACAGTAGAGAAAGATATCATAAAAACCATAAAAAAGCTTACGATATACTTTCGTTCCTTAGTAAGCCATATAGTAGTACCAACAGCCATTTTGAATGACACCAGTAGCCTGCCAAATAGTTGTAAGGATGCTTTCCCTTTAGGAACATTGTGGTTCGTCATAGAAGATGATTTAATCAACACATGACATCGTTGATCAGTTGGGATTATTTCTTGGTATTGAATATCGATTAACTTTCTGATTATAAATTATCAGGAGATTTATTTAGTGATTAAGTTATCTTATAGTAAGCACTCTTTAGGTAAGCGCCTTCAGTAAAACCGATGGGATGATCAGTATCATGGAACGTTTTCTCAAATAGTAAGAAGGACTTGCGAGAATTTTTCATCCCTTGTTCGATTGTCTCATAGAATGCATCCGCTGCCACCCTTGAAGAGCAAGAAGCTAAGAGCAATATTCCTTTTTTAGAAACCAATTCAATACCTAACTTTGCTAAGCGGCGGTATTGATTGAGAGCAGTAGGAATTTCTTTTGCCGCTTTCGCGAAAGCTGGAGGATCTATAATGACGATATCAAAAGTCTGATTATTATCTATAAGATCTTTAAGTACTTTAAATGCGTCTCCTGCTATCGTGTTTAATTTGACATTATTAAGAGTCGCATTTTTGTTAGCTATAGCTAATGCTTGTTTACTTATGTCGACGGCTGTAACAGCTGTTGCACCTCCCACTAATGCATGCACAGCAAATCCTCCTGCATATGAGAATACATCGAGCACAGTTTTTCCTTTAGCAAGTCGCTGAATTTTATATCGATTATATCTGTGATCTAAAAAGAACCCAGTCTTATGCCCATGTATAACATTGGCCGTAAAACGTACACCGTGTTCTGTAAATAAGACTTCCTCTGACTCCAACTCACCGTAGATGATTTTTCCATTAGAAATATCTGAAGAAGTATTGTCCTTTTCCACACTTCTCGAAAATCTCAGCACTATACATGAGCAGCTTACAGCATCAACAATAGCGTCCTTTATCTGATCTAAAAATGGCAGCCATATACGCGAATAGATCTTAAGAATCGCAACACCGTTATAGACATCACATATAAGCGAAGGCAGGCCATCATTCTCACCAAAGCATAGGCGGTAAGCATTCACATCTTTTCGCAATAATGCAGACCTCTTACTAAAAGCAGATTCAAATTTCTTAACAAACCAATCTTGATTGACCTTGGTCCCATTCTGAGTAGACAGTATCTTAACCCTGATAGGTGAATCAGGATCGTACAATCCTAAAGCAAGAAATTTATTATATCGGTTATCGAATATAATTGCTGTATCTCCAGCATTCCCTTCCCTACTTTGCTTGACAATGCTATTATCAAAAAGCCATGGGTGTCCACTCTTGATCAATGCTTCTGCAGCTTTCTTTACTTTAATGGCTATGGTAGCGATAAGCTTTTCTGTTTTAGATTGCTAATGTAATCACTTAATGTCATTTCCAGAGCTCGGAATTATAAAACAGAGATCTATAATACTGAGTGAGGTATTATAATGAAATATGGATGAGTCATTTCAAAATAAAATTACTATAAGTTAATCAAAAAGACCCTTGCAGATATTTAATCTATAAGGGTCTTTATGATCACATTTGATATCACTAGAGGTGACTAATCGGTGATGAAGATTTTTCGCATAATTGAATGCGTATCATCTAATTGAATATTAATAAAATACAAGCCTGCATTTATCTCCGATAGATCGACGATCATATTTCCTGACAATGCTCCTGTAGATACAAGCTTAGAAGAAAGTTCTAATATAGTATAGCTGACAGGTATCCCACTCCCATCATATGCTATAGTCAGCTGATCAGTTGCCGGATTAGGGTATAGATATAAGGTACCGTCATCGGATAATTCATCAATATCGGTTCCTATACAATCGACACTATTCTCGTCCAAAACGTCTAAGTTAAGCGTCACTAAAGAATCACAGCCATGGTATGATTGGAGCAGTTCTATATATTGCCCTGGCTCGTCATAGGTCTGACCATTAGCAGTCCAGACAAAATCTCTATCTGTACATATTGTTGTATCCACTACAGTTGCGCTATGCTTGCATAAGTAGTAGCTCTCTACAGTATTCGTTATGATAGGATCATTAAAGTCAAAATATATCCCTGCCGTATTATTAATCAGATCTCCGGGCTTAGGGCGATTATCCTGTAAGCCAATAGCAAAATTTATAAAACCATGTGATGCTTCCTCATTACGTGTACTATCTACGAGGAGGATATTATCAAAATAAACATTAAGCTTGCCATCCAATACATCCCATGTGTAATCATGTGATGCACTTAATGGATAGATTTTATTCTTATCAAAAGCGGGGTCAAGTGCATCTTCTATCCTTACTGTAAATGCGGTATCTGTTCCCGTATTCTGGAACCTGATGAGATATTCTATTCTATCATCTATAGGTATAATCGACTTATTAGCTATACCGCCTACGTATATCGCTTTGTCATTAGGATCATAAGACCCTATGTTTTCTTGACACTCTAATTCGTTACTAAATTTAGAAGGTACATCGCAAGGATTATCATAACTTATGTAAGCTTCAGTATAATGAGCCTGTCCTAATTCTGAATCGCAAGAAAGATTAAAATCTAACTCATATCGTCTCCTTTCTCTTGGCTTAATATCATCTACTGAGAATGTATAGAGATCACCATCACTGGATATTAATTCCATATCAGAAGATATATAATCGAACCACTCATCTAATTGAATGCCGACTTCTACATTGCGAGCTATCACGGTACCTTCGTTATAGATCTCTACGAAGTATGTATTATCAAAACATCTCCTCAAAAATGGTGTCGTAGCACCTATACTCAGAGAGGCACATGTTTCTACTATGGTCACAGGTATAGCGAGATCGATATTCTCATCTGTTAATACAACTTCATAACTATCATTACAATCCTTATAAAGATCAGATCGCAAATCTGCCGTAATCTCATATCTACCAGGTAGGAGTATCGCCATGGCCTCACCTCCTGTGTCAGTATTCTTGATGACATTTTCTCCTATTCTAATACTTAAATTCTCTAAGCCAGGCTCTCCGCTATCATAAGTACAGTTATCATTGAGATCTTCGAAGGCGATGATATTAAGAGTTAGTGGTTCTTCTAGTGGCTCTGAAGATCTTAATATACCAGTGCCTAATGTAGCGAGGTACATATGATTATCCCAGCCTATATCTATATCAGTTATCTCATAGTATTTGCTTATCTGAGGCGTAATATTCTGCCAAGTCTGAGCTTCGTCTTGGCTTATCCATAGACCCTTATCACTGTATATATAGACATTACCTAAGTGATCTGTCTCAAGAGATATAGTGCTTTCATATTCTATATCTAGCAACTCATAATTAGAGAATGTGACACCATCATCATATGAGTAGGCCAAAAGCATCGGACCATTAACCTGACTATGTATGCCATAAACGTTAGGACCACGATAAGCTGTCTCCATATCAATCCATGCTCCAGTAGATGATATAGATGGGATACTAAGTACGATTTCGCCATCAAGCGTTCTTTTGAGTAAACTAGGATCAAACCTATCTGAAGTATATATAAACCCAGTCGAAGAAATCGCTAGTGGTGGATCGAATATGTCAGCATCTTCGACATGCCCTATTGTGTCCCAAGAAATACCGTAATCTTCAGAAACATAAGTTATATAATAATCTACGAGATAACACTTCTCATCTTTTAAGAAAATCGAATTATCCTGGCTCACAAATACATCAGAATTATTAGACCAAGTCAATCCATTATCAGTAGATACACATCCTTCTGATGATAAAACATTACCATTAAAAGTAGTTACAATGGCAGAAAGAAAATTGCAGAAAAAATTTGAGCTAGAAGATTCATTATCTTGCCATCCCTGTGATCCTGGATATAGAAAATCTGTATAATAACTACACCCAGTAAATATACTACTCTGATCATATGCTTCAATCACATGATTAACTGGAGAGCCTATAGATATATCTACTGATCTTGATAAGGCTCTACCATCTTCTATATGACTTAAGACGCTATTACTACAGTTTCCAAAATTATACATCATCAAAGATCCATCATCAAGTGGTATGCTAATATCATTACGCGTGCTATAAGAACTATTATCTAAGGTTCCCACAGAAGAAAAAGAAACACCTCTATCATCGGATACATATACCTCATCCCTATCTATCAGATGCAATAATCCATCACTCAGCACAGTAATATACCCAGAGATACCATTGGGATATGATGTCCAATTGATACCATCATCAGAATAGGATTCTGTACTATATAGCCTTCCGTCATAATATTCGAATAGATCATTTCTTGGTGCAGAATGTGTCTGATGATCACTGAGTTCTGATAAATCTGATGAGAATCTCGCCATATAATTAGAAGCACCAGCACTCTGCACTACATAATGCACATTACCTTCTCCTATCAGAAACTGTGCAGAATGCGTAGACCAATCCTTAGAGCTTATTAAGTTTTGCTGAGCATCGTACAATTGAATACTTCTAAGTCCTCCTACGACAAAATTACCATTAGGTAAGAAAGCAAAATCCTCTAACCTGAATGAAAATCCAAATGTGATGGCAAACCACTCATCCAATATACCAGTAGAGCGATTTAACTTATAAATGACCTCATCAAATCCAAAGTAATACTCTCCATCATTACCAACTTCTATTATCAGGTCATATGCCGTCAAAGCATCATTAAGAATAGGATCTTCAGATATCACAGTCCACGTCTCTCCTCTATCTTCTGACAGTACGAGCTGGTGAGGATATTCGAGATATCCTAATATTTCTCCATTAGGCTGCCCTGTCAATACCGTTAAAGATTCTGCATTATTAGGCTCTAACTCTTGCCAAGTAAATTGTCCGAAAGATATCATCGGAATGATGAAGACTGATAGAAGTATGATTCTGTTGTACATCTTTATGGTTTTGTTCCGTGTCTTTATGTATCGAGATTCACTAAAGTTACTAAAAAGGATACATATTAAATTTTGCTGTAAAAATCTACTTATACTCTATAGCATTTTAGACATTGCAATCAATTTAATGATCCATGAAGCTTAATTAATTTAACATCGTAACCACTTTGTCCTAAAATTTCTAATCCAGGCTTTATCGAAACAGCAAAATATCGTGTAAATGTTGGACTTTATCTCTACTCTGATTTCATAAAGTCCATCTGTGTCGGTTAGATGTTTAAGAAATTTGTCAGGGACTCTATCAACAGTCCTGACAACTTTAAATACATAAGCAATCTTTTCTTTTATGACACTTGAGGGCACAGAATTCATCAGAAGATTCTGCCTCCATATACTACCACCTCACTATAGAAAAGTGAGGCAATATGGCCTGACCTCTAATGCTTCTAAAGCTAAGTCTATTGCCATAACAAGAAAAGCACTTGGGCTAAAACATAAGCAGTTACTTACTAAAAGTGAACGTAAGGCCATGGCGATATTGAGGCTCTTTGCAACTGCAGAATTAGATGATTGCCCATGTTGTAAAATAGGTAAAATGAAAATCATCTTCGGTATCAATAAAAATAGACCACCTCCCAAAGAGCTTCTTGATAAAATAAAAAAGCAAAATAGGAAATCATGATAAGTAACATTTACTTAATAAGCGTAGCTATGCTCAAAACTGAAAATATGAACACTTTGCAACCTATAATTATTAGAAATTACAAAAGTATCGTAGAACAGATCATAACAAACCAACCTATAAATACATAGAAAAATAAATCAATCGCTGATCTCTTACATAATCCCACTCATCAGTAAAATCGAAATGGCATAAATACCTATCATCTACTTGGATACGCTTCGTCCAACTATCCTACCGGCGAGCAGGCAGGACCGAAGATTCATTTTCAATAGAATCTTCAGCCTTTAATGTTGACTCCGTAATGATTCGCTTGTTTTAAGCTGGTTGTAAATCGAAATTTAGATTGAGAGCTAATGCAATTTGCACAAAATTTGAAATTCTGACATCTTCACCATTTTCAACTCTCGAAATATAAGGTCTTTTCTTTCCCACCTTTTTAGCCAATTCTTCTTGGCTTAATTTCAATTCTAATCGTCTGCTTCTAAGTATTTCACTTAAATAGTATGAGTATGCTTCTTCTTTAAATTTCTTTCTTGATTCAGTTCCTTCTTTTCCGAACTCTTTGTCTAATAGTTGTTTTGCTGTTGTAAGATTTTTAATTTTCATAATTCATATTTTGATAGCAGTTTGTCAGCAATTTTTATTGCTTTTTGATAGTCCTTTCTTGTTCGCTTTAAGAATCCGTTGAGCAAAATTATTTCGTTAGCTTCATTAAAGTTTTCTTTGTCAATTGTAAATATTATCACTCTAATTTGGTTATCCGCTTTAATTTTTAATTCGTAGTATTTTGTATTTGTCAGTTTTTCAACAATAGATGTATGTACTATCTTTTGTTCTTCAATTACTTCTAATAGATATTTAAATTTCTTTCTAACACGCTCGCTACTTTGTTGTTGAATATAATGTTCGCATTCTTCTGATATGTAAATTTCTTTCATTAAACAAAAGTAACACAATAGTTACGCTTGTAACGTATAAATTACATTATTAGTTCATTTTACTCTTCGAGTTTTGATTGGGAATAGTAGTATTAGTGAGAAATGTTTTAGGTTTTTTAAACTTATGGAGTCTAACGGCAGTTTGTGAATATACCCTAACTAATTTAGGTACTTAATTATACCCTGCAAAATAGCAGCATACACAACTGACTTATTGAGTTATTAGTATAGTGCTCTACTATGGCTGAGATAGTCATAATCTTTGTTTTATCGACTTTAGGGCTTCTTTGAGCCCTTCTATACCCAATATTTTCATTACTCTCTTTAGATTGTAGCATAGCATGATGTCTTTCCTAAAGTTGGCTATTGTCATATATCCTGGTCTTTGCATCCCTGTGAGCCACCACAGTTCGGAGTTAACCTTGCATGCCTTTTCTAAAGTTCTGCAAGAGCGAACCTTATTCAAATAACCATAGATGTAGATTGCGGTTAGCGTTTTAGTTTCAAAGGCAGGCTTGCCCTCGTGAGATTTTCCTTTAACTGTAAAATCTAATTCTTGATAATCAATACATTTACAAAACAGATCTACGACTCTTACAACACTGTCTGAATCCACAATTTCATCCAGAGAAAAGAACTGTATTTGACCACGATCAACTTTTGATTGTAATGGCATAATACTAATGTTGTTATCCTATTAAGATAAGACTTTTAGTCCAGAATCTATAACTCAAAAACGAGTATTTTCACAGTCTGACGGATGATGATATCGATCGTCTCTCTGAGAAACGAAGAGATATGATCTGATATCTATTGTTACATGCTGGCTATTTCATCATTTTATACCTTTTAGTTCTCATATCGAATGCGGCTTCTGTTCCTTCCATAACATCACAGATTTCAGTTTTGATATCTGAATTTTCAACCGTTCCTTCCAATAAAACTTTAAGTTCTTTGCTTTCTGAATCCATTGAGATAATATATTCAGCATCACCATTTACCGGAATGTTAGCATTGTGAGTTACAACTAATATTTGGCGTTTATTTTTAGCTTGTTTTAAGCGATCTACGATAAGTTCATATACTAGTCTGTTATCCAAATCATCTTCTGGCTGATCAAGAAGTAATGGTTTGCTTCCTTGCGAAAGTATCAAAGTCAAAATTGCTGTTGTTTTTTGTCCTGCTGATGCTGACGATAAAGGACGAAATGTCGAAGACCCTGAAGGTTTATACTTTATTTCAATTTCATCTTCTGGAAAAAGAAGGTCAAGTTCATCTAGTTGTTCCTCTTTCATTCCCTTTACTAAATTGACGAAGTGTCCTGATACTTCTTCAGGGGTTTCACCTTCTCGAATTTTGGCAAATATTTCTTTGACGTCCTTAATTTTGTCTTTTACGTTTCCAGTGAAACAAATATCAGATAGTTTTTCTATATCAGTTTCAAAGCTGGTTTCTCTTTCTAACAATGACCTAAGCTTGACTTCAAAGTCAGTTTTATTTCTTAAAGGTTTTATGCTTACTTTGACTTTATCATCTTGCATTACAGCAATAACAAAATTGGCTCGTTCTTTTGTGATTTCCTCAGTTTTTGACAAGTAGTCAGCCCTCAGTTGCTCTTTTTCCTTGGATTCCTTTTCCAATTCTTTTTCAAGTTCTAGAATTTCATCTAACTGCTTTTGTTTATTATCTCTTTTCTGAGACAATTGCTCGAATGTAGAAATGTCATCAACACCTTGTTCAGAGAGTTCAATCTTTTTATCGCTAATCTCTTTGTCGTTTAGTTCTTTCAATTTAAGCCATTCTGATTTTTCGATTTTCGACTCAAAATCTGATTTTACATTAACTAATTTGGTTTTTATATTTTCAAGTTCTGTTTGTATATCATTGAAATTTTTTACTGTAACCTCAAAAATTGGTTCAATTTCATCTTTCCTACTCTCATCCCAGTTTTCATAATTAATGTCTTCTAAATTGAATGTCTCGATAAACTCAGAAATTTGTTTCTCTTTATCATCTAAGTCTTCAATAAATTTCGCAATTGAATTGGCTTCTTTTTTTAAATCGGAGTTGGATGATAATATTTCAGCAATCCCACTTTTCTTAAACGCATCGATTTGATGTCCCAAATCTTTTATTTCCGTTTTAAGAATTGCTTTATTTGAAACTTGTTGTTGAATAGTTCTAATTGAAGCTGAAATCTCATAATACTTTTTTCTTATAATTTCTCTTTCACCCAAAAGTCTATCCATTGACTCAATAGAGTCATCAATTCGCTCTCTTAAGGAGTTTGGTTCTTGGGCTATTTCATAAATTTGTTTTTGTGAATAATGTTCGAAGTTTAAAAATTCTAAATATCCTACTGATTCTTCATCTGACCATACTGAAGATTCTTTGTCAAATTTTGTAATACTTATATCCTGATTTTCAGAATTTTGAATATTAGTTGCTTTCACTTTATGCAATATTCCATTCCTGTACACTTCAACTTCTATTTCAGTCGTATCATAAAGGACTCCTTTTTGAGAACGGGAATCATATCTCTTATAAAATCCAGAATGGTCTTTTAGTATATCAGGCAGAACAGATAATTCCTCGGTTCTATTAAATACTCCTCTTATAAATCTTAGTATACTTGATTTACCACTGCCTCTTCCTCCAATAATTGTGTTTAATTGAGGACTGAATTCGATTTTTAATGGATCAGAACATCCGGTGACAGATGTATTAGAAATACAAATTGATTTAATCCAAAGCGATGGAACTTGATAGGGTGAAGTAATGCTATCAAAATTGTTTTTAATTCTAAATTCGGGTAGAAGGTTTGCCTGTCTCAATCCTTCCAAACTTGGCTGTTCGTCCATTTTAATCCATGAATGCCTTGTTCCAATTCCGGCAATCCCATGTTTAGAATTTTTTGGTTCATGTGGATTGTCTGAAAATGTAAGAATCGAAAGTCCATATTCTATTGCCAACTTTACAGGTTTATGCCAATCACTTAATTTGGTATAATCCAGAGGTGGTGTTGGTTGGTTGTAATAATCATTCAATTTGTCTCTTAATGATTCATTGTTATTTGTCCTTAATGAAGGTTCAAGGAACTCTGAGTGAACCACCTGAACAGCATTGATATATGGTAATGAATAAAAATCTTTGAGCATTTGATTGCTTATGCTCCCCAAGCCATTATACTCATCTATGTGAGCGGGGATTACAATTGCTCCTGCAGCGTCTGCTTTAGAAGCAACATCAAAAATTGTTTGAGGTGAACAAGCTGCTTGATCAGCGAACATTTCTCTTGTAATGCCGCATGTAATTATAAAGTCATTGACATTGTCACTTGTTTTACTTGGATCGAAAAGTATCAATAAGTGTACTTTGCTTGTATCACAAGTAATTTCAACTCCAGGGAAAACGGTTAATTCTTTTCCTGCTGCAGCTGCTTTGATTTCATCTATAAGATTTCCACAATTATGGTCTGTAACGGCTATACAGTTAAGATTTTTTGCAATTGCTTCATCGACCCATTGTTCTGGTGTAACCGTCCTATCTTGAAAGCATTTACTTGCTGTTGTGTGAACGTGCAGATCACATTTGTACCATTTTGTTCCCTTGTAATTCACATTATTGTTTTTTCATTTGTCAAGTAGGTAAAGGGAGTTTCACCCTAATCCTCTCACAGAACCGTATACCGCCATGCGGGACAGGCTGTGATAGTCTCCCATCATACGGCTCTTATTATAAAAAGGTCAAGAGTCTATAAAGCCATATTTCCAATGTACAAATAGTTCTGGGTTTACCAACTTGTATCCCCGTAACCAATTGCACTCTTTAATATACGACTTATTTAATCTCTTGTATCGTTTTCTTACCCAGTTAGTTAGTCTTACATTGAATAACTTAAATATCCAATTTAGCTTCCATCTTCTAAACTTCCCAAAGTAATTAAGCCAGCCTCGTAACTTTGAATTAAAATAGTCTGCTATTTCTTCAATACTCCGTGCTATCCATCTTTGAAAGTTTGTAGCTCGCAGCTCTCTCGCAATCTTCGTCTGACTCTCCTTACTGATTGCACAATCATAACCAAGAAACATCTTCCCTGATTTTGTTGCACTTGTTCTTGGTTGAAATCCATACCCAAGAAAGTTAAAACTTAGGTTTATCAGATTAGTGTGATTTTACGATTTTGTTCTATTTTAAAATTTTATCGTTCAAAAATTACTGCTTTAAAATCCGTTCATAAAATCTTTTTTCTGATTGTCTATCTATTAATTCTATGATGTAAAAACCTGAGGTATAAGACTCCATATTAATCGAAGCTGGTGAATCCCTAAATTCAATGAGCTGTCCATTCAAATTATATATGTTCAAATCAAATTCTAAATTTTGTGCTACATGAATATTTATGATGTTTGAACTAGGATTAGGATATATTCTGACATTTAAATCTTGGACATTTTTTGAAGACGTAGCTCTTGTTGTTTCACAAGTCAATTGAGTTGAAAGTGGGAAGCATCCATTATCAAACAGTGCTTCTATAACAAATTCGTAAACTGTATTGTCATCAAGATTATCAATTGTCATGCTGTTGCTCGAAGTCGTATCAAATAATTCTCCATCTATAGATATGATTAACAAATCGTAGTTAATCGTATCGTTGATAAGGAGGGTGATAGAAGATGTCTCAGCTAAACAATTAATATTCGGAGTCGTATGAAATTCAAATCCTTCATCAAAAAGATTGTTGCAGTTATTATCTAAACCATCACAAATTTCAGTATTCCCCGGATAGTTATTGGGATCATTATCATCGCAGTCTATTGTTACGTCAAAGCCATCTCCATCATTGTCGATAATTAATTGAGAGCAATCAATGTACGCGTCAAATATCGCAGGTCTATCTCTGTTACAGCTGTTATTAGACCAACAGCCAGTCATTCCATCTGTAAAACTGAAAATTGAGATGCTGAGATCTGTTAAATCATCGTTTATACAGGATGATAAATTTTCTGCTTTTTTAACCGTCAAGTCAAAACAACACTCAACATTATAACTACTTCCACAATCACTTGGCATACCCCAAGAAGTATTAGGATTGAGAGTGTCGGTTGTACAGTTATTTCCTTGAGCTTGAGACGCGAACCACCATCCTCCGGGAAGAAAATCACCCGCCATTAAGTCTTCTTGATTTAATCTAGATAAAGAACCTAATCCAATATTTCCAGAATAGGTTGTGGTAAGATAATAATTAGGATGTGAGAAAGAGGACCAAGGTGAGAATTGAACTTGATTCTCATCTATCCAAAACCAACCATTTTGAGGTCCTTCAGTAGTTTCGTTTATCGGATTTATATCTTGATCCCATCCGCCTCCAAGAACAGGGATTATTCCTTGTAAAAATTGACAATTATTTCCGCGACCAATTGAGTCTACTATTTGATTTATTTCAAAACAAAAGTTAACGGTTTCACCAGGGAAAAATGGCCCATTATCGTTATTGCTTGGATATTCTGGTCTTGAAATTGATTTTAAACTTGATGTTGTGCATTCGCTCCCAGTTACGCCTTTTCTTGTTGATACACATAAATCGAACAGACCTTTTTGACCATCACTTGCAACTTCTAAATAATAGGTAGTGTTTTCTCTCACTGATGCGTATCTTATTTTATTTCCGCCGATATAGTCACAAGCGATGATAGAGTTCTCGCAATTTTCCAGGTACAAAGAAATGATAGGAGTAAAGGTTTCTTGTATTGGGCAAAGTCTTATAACGAGAAGAGTAGCATCCTCGCTCGTTTCGATTTTGAACCATACACCATTATCAGTACACCTTCCTTTTGTTGACTTTATGGTGCAGCCAGATGTGCAAATTTCAAATGAATCAGTAATAGGTGCCAGGGGTATGCCGGACCCACACTCTTCATTGAAGTTGCATTCAAAGGAAGTAGTAGCAGCGTACAAATTAAAAACACCCCTATAATTACCACTAGCAACTTCTACGAAGTAAGATGTTTCAGTTTTTACTGGAATGCTTAGTAATTCATTTTCATCAAATGCGTAGCAATTCAAAATAGGGTTAGAACAATCGCCTTCATAAATTGAAATAACAGGTTCGAAATCAGTTGGTGTACTCAAGGATAAATCTAAAAACGATTCAACATCATCAGTCAAGATTTCAAACCATACACCACTACTGTAACAAGTCCCTTCTTGAGAAAAATAAGTACAGCCTTCTGCACATTCTTCTGGACCTCCTGATCTAGGTTCTAAAATTGGTCCTGAACCACAAAGTTCATATACATTACATTCGAATGAACTTGTCGTGGCGACACATAAATTAAATACGCCTGATTCTTCGCTACTAGATACTTCGATGAAGTACGATGTTTCTTTTTTTATCGGATATGTAAATAGCTCGTTACTTGATATTGCCGTACAATCCAAAATTTGATCTGAGCAATTTGATTCAAAGATGGAAATTGTAGGACTAAAATTTGTTGCGCCGTTTATCGCAATTTCTAATATGGAAGCTTCATCATCAGTCAGTATTTCATACCATACTGCATTGTCATTACATTCGCCAGTAGTAGATGATTGAGTGCAACCAAGTATACAAATTTCGCTTTGATTTGTGGTCGGAGTCATAATAGGTCCGGAACTACATATTTCATTTTCATTACACTCAAACGGATCAAATAATATGCAAGCTGAAAAATTATCAAATCCGAATCCAAAACCCCCAGAAGTATTTCGGCTTCCTTCTATTCTTATAGAATGAATCTCATAATCGGCTCTTTCGATTTCCCATCTTGTGAGTAAACCGGATCCAGTCGTTGAATTGTCCTCACTTACTTCAACCTCAGCAATTACGTTATTATTAATATCCCTTGCTTGAATTAAGAAAGTTTCATCAAAATCAATATCAATAATATCTCCACTGACTAATCTTGCAGGGAATTGAAAGTTCATGATGAGAGCGGTACTTTGTAAACCTTCTACCTTTCCGTCATCCGTCAAAAAGAACTTGCCAATATCTTGATTTGGGGCAGCCGTATCATCTCCCCATTCACTATTAAATCCAGCAATAGGAGCACCAACTTTAGCTAATGTTGCAAGTCGAGAGTCTTCTAAGGCAAAGGAAATGTAATGACTTTCAAAGTACTGGGAATCTATTTTTAATCCATCATGCGGCTCCGTATCAAATAACGATTCGAAGTCTAAGTTGTAACAGAAAGTTTGTGCTGACATAGATGAATTAGAAAATAAAAAGACAAGTAGAATGATTGAAATTGTAAAACCTATTCGATGTTTCATGCGTATCTATTGATTTGTCTTAATGTTGTTGACTTAAAAATAAGATTAATTCTATAAAGTTCTTAATCGGTTTTCTTACTCTTAATACGGACATTGAATGACTCTTAGAAAAAATCATGGATCGATGTTTTTAAATGCATCTATATTAATCGAATAATCTAATGGGTAGACTAATTTGACGGTTTGGTTATGTGCAGTATTCCAAATGGCCTACGTGTAGATTGGCATTAATTTTTATTTTCTTTTTACACAAAGTATTAGTCTCCACCAAATCACTAAATTGATTGATTGACTTAGAGTGACAAGCAATAATTCGGTTATCAAAGAGTCAAAACCGGCATATCTTAAACCCTCACTTAAAAGTTGACCTGGAAGGACTAAGAGACTTAGAATCATATACAAACTATTTTCATAAAGGCTTTCAAATGAAAAAGGGTCAGATGGGTATATCGTATAAAGCGTAATTGTGCTAAGCCCTATGTGAAAGGAAGCCAATACGAGCGATATTTTAGAATCTTAATTCAGGCTTTAATTATTCGTTGTTGAATTATTCATGTTTGCATGATTCTTATCTCAATTATGAAGATTATTTTTTAGGCTTATTCCCTTTTATGAATCGAGCTTTAGCAATCAATCCATTTTCAATTTCATATATAGCAATTATTATAGAACTTTCAATCCCTTTCCTTCCTGTAACTTTTTCATGATCTATTACAATATTGCCCATTACTATTCTACTCAATATCTCTGTTTTAGATTCAGAGAATTTTGGAAAACAACTTTATATAGATTTTTAAAACTTTCTTTCCCTATTGCATAAGGTGTGTTTTCTGGAAAATTATAATGCTCAATATTATTAGCATGACAATCATAAAAATCTGATAAATTTCTTTCATTAGATGCTTTCACTTGTTCTTCAACTACTTTCTCTAAATTTATTTTATGTTCTTGTATTAAATTTTCAATTTTAGTCTATAGGTGGAAGCTAACGGTTCAGTGATATATGGAGGCTGCAGCGATAGCAAAGCTTCCACTATATCACATGTTACATTCAGTTCCCTTTTATTATTTTCTGAACTAATATTCCATGACTTGATGTTACTTTGACAAAATAAATACCTGTTTCTAAATTCGATATATCAATTACTGGCTGATTGCCATTTACTGTCTGTAGTAATTCTCCATTGATACTAAATACTGATATTGCATAAATGTCACTTTCAGTATCAATTTTAGGTAAACCATTTGTAGGATTTGGAAACAAGTCTATTTTTATCTTAGAGTCTGGCTCATATGTAGATGTTAATCGTTCCAAAATCTCCACTTTGACGAAAGAAGCACCACCAGCAAAATAGATATTTCCATTTTCATCAATACTTGTAGACTGAATTCCGTCTGGCTTTAATATGTTATTAGCATATAGATCCATCTTTTCAGATAGGTACTTATAGAAGATAAATCCTAAAATATAATCACGGAATTCATCTGCGTTCATTTTGCCTCTTAGTGTATTGGCAATATTCTAAAGCTGTTTTTCAAGCTGTTTTTTCTGATCTTCGCTCATTTTGATTCTTTAGTTAATAGTCCTATGGTCAAGTGCCAATAATAGAAGATGGACTTATTTGGCTGTTTCTTTAATTTATTTAAGTAGGCATAATCTGCTGATTCGATGTTCAGTTCTGTTATGTCTTGATCTGCATAATGTTCAATTGGACTCATGTCTTCCTTTAGTATTTTTGCCGCCAGATAAGCGACTCTTGCAGATGCAGCCATAGCATTATCTATTCTAAAATGACCTTGCATGAGGTAGCCTGAGCCAAATGATCTGATCCCTTTTTCCAATCGTTTAAAGTTTTCCTTTGTTTTATCAGTTGGGTTCTTTTCTCTTCGAGCAATCGTG